>OLPF01000003.1_pt1 | contig 304600 bp, 308 predicted proteins | sample 1673121 | NCBI WGS metagenome assembly OLPF01 (sample SAMEA3136756, study PRJEB25190) | human gut metagenome
TTGAACCCTCGCGCCGCTATTAACGACCTACTCCCTTTCCAGGGGAGCCCCTTCAACCGCTTGGGTACTTCTCCAGTATCAAGCGCTTGAACTTTCATTATGTATGAAAGTCAGCGGAGAGAGAGGGATTCGAACCCTCGCGCCCTTTCGGACAAACGGTTTTCAAGACCGCCTCGTTATGACCGCTTCGATATCTCTCCAAGTTGTTTTTGTTCGTCGCCATCAACCGGCGACTTGTACATATTATCACTTTACCATCTTTGTGTCAACATCTTTTTTCAAAAAATTTGAAGCAATTTTTAAATCCTCAGGAGTGGTGATTTTCAGGTTCTCATACGCCCCCATTATCACCTTCGTTCTGACGCTGCTATAACGCTCCACTATCATTGTGTCATCCGTTATAACCTGACATTTGTCATGCGCCAGTCCATCATAACAGGTAAGCAGAAGTTCCCTGTTAAAACTCTGTGGAGTCTGAACCTGCCACAGCCTGGATCTATCAGGAGTATCCACTCCCATCTGATCCTCATCTACTATCTTGATGGTATCCTTCACAGGTACACCCACTGTACACGCAGAATATATCTTTACTGCATCTATGGAATCTGTGATGATTTTCTGGGTTATGCATGGTCTCGCACCATCATGGATGAGTACATACTTCGCACCATCCGCCGCAATAAGTCCATTATGTACGGAGTCATAGCGCTCTGCCCCACCGGTCACGATCTTCCTGACTTTGGTGATGTTGTACCTGTCTACTATGTCATTTCTGCAATATTCTACATAATCCTCACCTGTGACAAGGATTATGTCATCAACCGGGCTGTTCTGAAAGGCCTTGAGCGAATAATACAGCACAGGATAATCCCCCAGCGTCATAAACTGCTTAGGTATATCGCTGTGCATCCTGCTGCCCTTTCCGGCTGCAAGGACTATTGCCGTGACCTTTACTTCATCCACTGTATCAAAGATTTCTATATTTGATTCCTTGTAATCAGCATTATCCGCATCGCCCATGTTCATCTTCTCCCTAGTAGTAGTCTGACACCATCACACACTTGACCAGGCTGGTTATCTCTCACCCAGCTTGAGGTTTGGTATGGCATTCAGATCCCATCCATGTCTTGTTCCATTTATGTATTCGTAGTATCCCGCCGCACCTATCATGGCCGCATTGTCCGTGCACAGTATCGGCGATGGATGATACAATGTAAGCCCAGCCTTCTCACAGGCCGCCTTCATGCTGGCTCTGAGAGCAGAATTGGACGCAACTCCGCCAGCTATGGCTATCTTATCCATATGGTATTCCTTTGCCGCAGCAACCGCATGCTCTGTGAGCACTTCCGTTACTGCTTTCTGGAACGATGCTGCCACATCGGCCTCATTGATCTGCTCGTCTCTCATATGAGCCTGATTGATATAGTTGAGCACTGCGGACTTCAGGCCACTGAAGCTGAAGTCATAGGCTGATTCTGCCACCTTTGCCCTTGGAAATTCTATAGCGTCAGGGTTGCCCTCCTTCGCCTTACGATCTATCTTCGGTCCTCCCGGGTAACCCAGTCCTATAGCCCTTGCTACCTTGTCAAATGCCTCTCCTGCCGCATCATCCCTGGTTATTCCCAGTATCTCAAACTTGCCGTAATCGACTACATTTACAAGATGTGTGTGACCTCCTGACACAACAAGGCACATGAACGGAGGCTCAAGCTCCTTGTTCTCTATATAATTCGCTGCGATATGACCTTCTATATGATGCACACCAACAAGTGGTATATCTTTTGCAAATGCTATGGCCTTAGCTGCTCCCACACCAACTAGAAGAGCGCCAACAAGCCCCGGTCCATATGTGACTGCAACCGCATCTATGTCATCCAGTGTGCACTCTGCCTCTTTGAGCGCCTGTCTTATGACCTGTGTAATCTTCTCTATGTGCTTTCGCGAAGCTATCTCCGGCACAACGCCTCCATAAAGTGTATGGATATCTATCTGTGAATATATTATATTTGACAGTACGTTTCTTCCATTCACAACAACCGCTGCGGATGTCTCATCACATGAGGATTCTATAGCCAGTATCTTTACATCTTTCTCCATAATTCATCTCACCTTTGTCGATCTATTCTACTCCTCCGAAAACTTGAGCGTTGTTGTCGTCCTGTCCTTTGCCGCAATAGTTCTCGGGAATATCTCTCTTATCTCATCCATAAACACCGCCGGTTTTGCCATCGACGGACTGTAATGTGTAAGCCACATCTCCCCCACATCTGCCTTTGCCGCTATGGCCGCAGCCTCCTGCATCATCATATGCTTATGCTCTATGGCTTTTATCTCTTTCTCCTTTTCGCCGTACATGCCCTCGCATATGAACAAATCTGATCCGGCTGCATACTTCTCTATAAGGGGGGTCGGTCTGGTATCTGTGCAGTATGTGAGCTTCAGGCCCTTGCGGTCAGGACCAAGCACCATATCAGGAGTATATATGTGTCCATCCTCCTCGTATGTGTTGCCCTTCTGCAAGCCATTCCAGTATTTCATTGGAATCTCATTCTCTCTAGCTCTGTCCACGCTGAATTTTCCTGTTCTTGGAAGCGAAAGGGAATATCCATAACATGTCACATTGTGATTCACCCTGAATGCATCCACCCTGAGATCCTCCCACATAAAGCTCTCCTCAGCCTCCGAGAGCTCCTGGAACCTGATCTCAAACGGAAGCTCAGGCGCTATAACCCTTAGGGAATTGACTACCTTCTCAAGTCTCTTTGGGCCAACCATAAGAAGTGGCTCCGTTCTCTCGGCATTGCCTATCGTGAGCAGCAGCCCCGGCAATCCGCTTATATGATCTGCATGAAAATGTGTGAAGCAGATCACATCTATCTGCTTAAAGCCTATCATGCCCTGCTGACGCATTGAGGTCTGGGTTCCCTCTCCGCAGTCTATCAGCATCTCGTGTCCGTTATATCTGACCACGAGAGATGTAAGTGCCCTGTATGGCAGCGGCATCATCCCTCCGGTCCCCAAAAGACATACGTCTATCATCTTCTATCTCCATTTCTAAGGCAAAGTCTATATGCATACTCTATGCATACTCTGTCACATCATCTATTTCTGGAGGTATGACACATTCATTTACAAGTCTGTCGTAACAGTCCTCACACATCCTGAGTGTGTATTTTCTGCCATCCTTGTGTGAGAAATACCCCCATTCCTTCTGAATAAGGACGTAATCCTCCTTGTTATGCATATCTCCAAATACAATTATCCTTCCACACCTATTACATCTGATCTCACTCATATTTATCTCCTGTCCGACTGTATGCAGCCCTGTTATGAGTCTGATTATAAGCCAGATCCTTCACAGAATATACCGACAATGTTTTCCAGCCGTGCAAATGTGGTCTCCACGCACTGTATATTCTGCATATATCTATTACTACAACTGTTTTTGCATAACCAGACCATCCTCCACCGGTGAGTCGTAGTATTTTTTTCTTGTAGAAATTTTTATAAATCCAAACTGCTCATACATAGCTATCGCAGCAGCGTTGGATTCCCTGACTTCCAGAAATATGCTCTGCACATTCCTGTCCTTGCAGTCATCGATCATGGCTTCCATCAGCTTAAAGCCGATGCCACGACGTCTTGATCTGGCATCCACTGCTACCCTGAGCAGATCTGCACTGTCACACACCGCCGAATATATGATATAGCCGGCGATTTCTCCTTCAGAAGTCTCAAGGATCTTGACATGATCGTATGTCCCCTGTATAGATGAGGACACCATCTCCTCATTCCACGGATGCGAAAACACCGTCATCTCAAGTGCTGCTATCCCGGCCAGGTCTTTCATATCTGCCAGTCTCGGGCGTACATGGGAAAAACAGCTATTCATGTCCATCATTCTCCAGTTTTGCCTTTTCAGCTCTCTCCCGCTCTGCCTGTGACTGTCTGAGATATTCAGGGGCAAATGTATCCCCCTCCTCATACTGTCCGGCTGCATATCTCACCTGGGCTGCGGCTGCCACCGAGCCAGCTCTCTGCTTATTCATGTGTGCCGGAGCAAATGCGTAGTCTGCCGTCATCTTCTCTTTTAAAACATCAGCATACACATCTATTCCATCTCCCACAAATATAACCTTTTCCCCTCTCTCATTGAGTTGGTCTATAAGGTCAGCAATATCCATAGGAGTCTGATCCATTATCGTCTCAAGCCTGTCATCACTGTTAAAACTATAAAGTCCCGTATACACCTGTTTTCTTCTCGCGTCCATGATAGGGCAGATAAGTCTGTCAGTTCCCCACACATTGTATGCAAGCCCCTCAAGTGTCGGCACCGCAATAACCGGTATATTCCATGCAAGTGCAAGTCCCTTGACCGTCGCTGAGCCTATTCTGAGTCCTGTAAATGATCCCGGTCCGGCAGCAACAGCCAGCGCATCAAAACTCTCTTTGTCCGTCTCTGTCATCTTCACGATCTCTTCCAGCATAGGAAGCAGTGTCTGGGAATGTGTCTTCTTGTAGTTGGTTGTATATTCAGCTATCAAATTATTGTTCTCGACTATGGCAACGCTCGCCACAAGTCCTGAGCTGTCAAATGCTAAGATCTTCATATCTGATCATGCCTCTCTTCTATCGTAATACGCCTGTAATCAAGGCCCTTTGAAAGGTCCTTCTCTATGTCGATTCTGGTATATGTGTCAGGTAATATCTCCTCGATGAGGTTAGCCCACTCTATAAGACATACTCCATCTCCATACACCATCTCATTGTAGCCTATCTCATCCATCTCGTCTACATCGCCGATCCTGTACACGTCAAAATGATACAGAGGCAATCTGCCCTCGTCATACTCCTTCACAATAGTGAAAGTCGGGCTGTTCACCACTTCAGTGATTCCAAGTCCAGCTGCCACCCCCTGGGATATTATCGTCTTGCCAACTCCCAGATCTCCATATATACAGTACACCTGGCCAGGAGCTGCATTCTGTCCAAGCTGTACTCCTGCATTGTAGGTTTCTTCCTTGCTATTACTCTCTATGACCATATTCTCTCCTGTCTGTCATACATATGTGTTCTCTCCGGTATTCCGGAACTATTCTGTTACTTCTAAAGATTGAGCGTGATCTTCCTGCCTTTTGCTTCAAATGGCCTGTATGCAACACCAGCCATGTCAAACATTTTCTTGGAGGCTATGGTGCTCTCTGTCATCGCATACTTGTCTGACATATACACTACTTCCTTTATACCGCACTGAATAATAGCTTTGGCACATTCATTGCACGGGAACAGAGTAGAATATATGATCGCATCCTTGAGATTGCCACCTCTGTAATTAAGAATAGAGTTCAGCTCCGCGTGGCATACATAGAAATATTTGTTGTCAAGCGGGGCTCCGGACTTTCCCCACGGCATTGTGTCATCGTCGCATCCTGCCGGCATACCATTATATCCCATGGACAGAATTCTGTTGTTCTTGTCCACTATACACGCACCAACCTGCGTTGACGGGTCTTTGCTTCTCTCTGCCGACATCATCGCAATGCCCATAAAATACTGATCCCACGATATGTAATCTGTTCTCTTCATACCCTGACTCCTTTCAAATTCTTTTATGTTCCATTACCCAGGTGCAGACGCATGAAAGACGCTTCGCGCGGCGTCTGCTTCATCATAAGGAATCCCCCGCCTTAACGGCGGTTCCCCCTTATGATAATTTACGCCGGAGTTTCCCCCGGCGTATATTGTAAGGTCCTGCAGAACAGAACTTCATATGATTCTGTTAGAATTAACGATCGCCGAGTGCGAACTTGTCATGGATCGCGTTCATTGCGCGCTCTGTATACTGCTCGTCGATGAGAACTGTAACTCTGATCTCTGATGTTGAGATCATTCTGATGTTGATGTTCTCATCATAAAGAGCCTCGAACATCTTGGCTGCAACACCTGCATTTGACTGCATTCCTGCACCAACGATAGAAACCTTTGCAACATTCTTGTTGACATCTATGCTCTCAAACTTGCCTATGTTGTTCTTGATGATCTCCTCTGCTTTGTCTGCATTCTCATCACTACATGTGAATGTAATATCCTTTGTTCCATGTCTTCCTACTGACTGCAGTATCATATCTATATTGATGTCATTCTTTGCAAGCAGGTTGAAAAGCTTGAATGCAACACCCGGTGTGTCCTCTAATCCTACAACTGCCACTCTCGCTGAATCTGCATCCGCTGCAACTCCACTAACTAACATCTTCTCCATTCCAGTATCCTCCTTAACTATTGTACCCTCTGAAAAATTGAGACTTGAACGAACAACCAGCTGAACACCGAACTTCTTTGCAAGCTCAACTGAACGGTTGTGCAGAACGCCTGCTCCAAGTGTAGCAAGCTCAAGCATCTCATCGTATGTTATCGTATCCAGCTTACGTGCGGTCTTTACCTTACGTGGATCTGCTGTATATACTCCATCCACATCTGTATATATCTCACACGCATCAGCGTTAAGTGCCGCTGCAAGTGCAACAGCTGTTGTATCTGAACCACCACGACCAAGAGTTGTGTAATCGTCATACTTGTTAATTCCCTGGAATCCTGTGACAATAACTATCTTTCTCTGCTCCAGCTCATGTCTTATTCTCTCAACATCGATTCTCTTCAGACGCGCATTGCCATACACTGAAGTTGTATGCATTGCCACCTGGAATGCGTTCAGAGAGATTGCAGGAACTTTAAGAGAATTCATAGCCATAGCCATAAGCGATACGGACATCTGTTCACCTATTGTAAAAAGCATATCCATCTCTCTCTTAGGTGGATTCTCATTTACCTGCTTAGCCATATCTATCAGCTCATCTGTGTATTTACCCATCGCAGACAGAACTACGACTACGTCGTTCCCCCTCTGCCAATCCTCAATACATCTTTTGGCCACGTTAAAGATTCTTTCGGTATTTCCAACAGAAGTACCACCAAACTTCTTTACTATTAACATATTGTCCTCCTGATCGCTCATTTGAAAATTTGTATATTTAACTCTTCACCGGAGCGGTCCGGTAAAAAGAAATAAGCCTTTTGTAAAATACCGCAATTCGACTAGGATTGCAAGGTCATTGAATAATATTGTACTAATCCAGCACTCTAAGAGCACTCTTGACACCAATCTTATTGCAACATGCCTCAAATTCACCCTCTGTGATCACTGCTGTAACAAATGCCTTTTCATCGAGATCAGAATCGACATACTCAACATCACCAAATACCGCCTTGATGGCAGCCTCATCCTTCTCATCTGTTCTGACAAAGAATCTGCTCTCTGAGTCCGCAAATGTACCCATCTCAAGTTCTTCGTCCTCCCATATGATAGGAACATGTCTTCCCGCATTCTTCACTGCATCAATAACGTCTGATACAACCGCAGACGCTGTTGGAAGCTTTCCGGCGCCCTTGCCGTAGAACATTACGTCGTCAAGTGCATTACCATGTACAAGTATGCCATTGTATACATCATCTATCTTTGCCAGCGGATTGTCATGTGGAAGCATGACCGGGGCAACATATGAATATAGCTTGCCGTCTGTTTTTCTGGTTGTTCCGACAAGTTTTACAGAGTAACCCATCTTATCCGCATACTTGAAATCATCTGTTGTTATCCTGGTTATTCCCTCCATATGTATCCTGTTGTAATCCAGGTTCTTGCCATATACGAGAGATGTAAGTATAGCTATCTTTCTACACGCATCGCCACCCTCTACATCAGCCTCAGGATTGCGCTCCGCATATCCGAGCTCCTGTGCCTGCTTCAGCACTGTCGCATAGTCAGCCCCCTCTTTATCCATCTTGGTTAGGATGTAATTCGTTGTACCATTGAGTATTCCTGTGATCTCCGTAACATCATCCGCAGTTATGGATGTGTTAAGTGGTCTTATAACAGGAATTCCACCGCCTGCTGATGCTTCAAAGAAGAAATTGATATTGCCCTCTCTGGCAATCTTTATAAGCTCAGGTCCATGAACGGCCACAAGCTCCTTGTTGGAGGTTGCCACACTCTTGCCGGCAATCAGGCACTTCTTGACAAATGTATATGCAGGCTCAACACCTCCCATAACCTCCACAACGACGCTTATATCATCATCGTTAAGTATATCTTCAAAATCATGGGTGAGAATGTTCTCGACAGGATCCCCAGGAAACTCCCTGAGATCAAGCACTCTCTTAACGTTTATCTCCTGTCCAGCTCTCTTGTTAACAATATCATGGTTGGTGTTAATCACTTCCACAACTCCTGAACCCACTGTACCATAACCTAATACTGCTATATTCACCATGTTTTTATCTCCTTCTTATCTCCTTTTTCTGCATAATAATGCAAGTTTAGTACGTCATTACTTTATCAGTATAAAGCGTCATTGTCAAAGACTAATTTCTTATCATCAAATGACTCTCATGTGCTGCTACACCTCAACCTTATTCACCCATTTGAGATAGGCTGTCATAAATCCATCAAGATCTCCATCGAGAACCGCCGATACATTTGAATTCTCATAGGATGTACGTTTATCCTTGACCATGGTATACGGTTGGAGCACATACGATCTTATCTGACTTCCAAAACCATTGTCAGTTACCTCTCCGCGGATGTCCGAAATCTTCTCCAGATTCTCCTGTTTCTTCAATAGATAAAGTTTGGACTTCAGCATCTGCATAGCCTTATTCTTGTTCATGAGCTGTGATCTCTCATTCTGGCACTGAACAACTATACCGGTAGGATAATGTGTGATTCTGATGGCCGATGATGTCTTATTGATATGCTGGCCACCTGCGCCGCTCGATCTGTAGGTATCTATCCTTATATCTTCATCCCTGATCTCTATCTCCAAATCCTGCTCTATATCCGGTATGACATCACAGGATGCAAACGAAGTCATTCTTTTGCCGGCCGAATTGAATGGTGATATTCTTACCAGTCTGTGCACTCCCTTCTCTGACTTGAGATATCCGTACGCATGCTGCCCATTTATCTGAATGGTCACAGACTTTATACCAGCCTCATCGCCCTCAAGGAAATCGAGCACCTCAACACTCATGCCGTGCTTTTCTGCCCATCTGGTATACATTCTGTACAACATACTCGCCCAGTCGCAGGACTCCGTTCCGCCCTCTCCTGAATGGAGTGTGAGTACCGCATTACAGTCATCAAACTCGTCAGTGAAGAGAAGATTTATCCTATACTCCTCAAATTCCTTCGTAAATATATCTATCTGCTCCCCTATCTCAGGCACAAGACTCGGATCATTCTCCTCCTCCGCCATCAGGATCAGTGTATCTATATCCACATAGTCATTTTCAAGCTTCTTATAGTTTTCAACCAGATCCTGAAGTCCCTTCAGTTCCTTCGATACCTCACGGGATCTGTCGATATCATCCCAGAAATCCGGCTGTTCCATCTCATAATTAAGCTTTGCTATTCTGTCTGTCTTGTTTTCAATGTCAAGGGATGACTTGACCTCCCCCAAGGGATCCCTATAGGAGGCCATCGTCGCCCTGAACTCATCCAATTCTATCACTTGGTTTCTCCTGTATCACGTATTTATGCGTTCTTACCGCAGCAGTTCTTATACTTCAGACCGCTTCCGCATGGACAGAGATCATTTCTGCCTATCTTCTTGGCTTTCTTTACAGGTCCCCTTGACACTGTGTCATCCTTATTGGTTCCTGTAACCTTATTCACCTCTTCACGCTCAATCTTCTGCTCAACCTTTATTCTGAGAAGAAGCTTTACAGTATCCTCACGGATCGCTGCTGTCATGTCATTGAACATGTCATATCCTGCGAATTTGTATTCTACAACAGGATCTCTCTGGCCAAGTGATCTAAGTCCGATTCCCTGTCTCAGATTATCCATGTCGTCGATATGATCTGTCCACTTTCTATCTATAGTCTTGAGGAGTATAACTCGCTCGATCTCTCTCATCTGATCAGGATCACCGATCTCTTCCTCCTTGGCAGCATAGAGCTCAAGAGCTTCATTGTACAGTCTGTCCTTCAGCTCGCTGATATCTGCCTTTTTGATCTCCTCTTCGGTAAGTGTAACCGGCTCAGCAAATGGAACTATGCCCCTTATCATGTCATCCAGCTCTACCTGATTCCAATCCTCAGGTGCTGTCTCTGATGAGCATACCTGATCTACTGCTGCATTTATATCATCCTTTATCATCTTGAGGATAACCTCGTGCATGTTCTCGCCGTCAAGAACTCGTCTACGCTCCTTGTAAATGATCTCTCTCTGCTCGTTGTTAACACGGTCATACTCAAGAAGATTCTTTCTTATGGCAAAGTTGTTACCCTCGATCTTCTTCTGTGCCTTCTCTACGAAGTTGGAAATAGTCTTATGCTCTATCTCCTCGCCCTCAGGTATCTTAAGGGTATCGTACACTGACATAACTCTCTCTGATCCGAAAAGTCTCATCAGATCATCTTCCAGTGACAGATAGAACTTTGACTCTCCCGGATCTCCCTGTCGTCCTGAACGTCCACGGAGCTGATTATCGATACGTCTGCTCTCGTGTCTCTCTGTACCGATGATCCTGAGTCCTCCGAGCTCTGCAACACCCTCGCCGAGCTTGATATCAGTACCACGTCCTGCCATGTTAGTCGCGATGGTTACCGCATTCTTCTGTCCAGCGTCTGCAACTATCTCAGCCTCAAGCTCGTGGAACTTGGCATTGAGCACCTTGTGAGGTATCTTTCTCTTGGACAGCATATGACTGAGTTCCTCTGATGCGTCGATATTGATCGTACCGACAAGCACCGGCTGTCCCTTTCTGTAACTTATATTAATCTGCTCAACGATCGCATTGAGCTTTTCTTTCTTAGTCTTAAATATAGAATCCGGCTGATCTATTCTCTGTATAGGTCTGTTCGTAGGAATGACAACAACGTCCATTCCATAGATCTCTCTGAACTCCTCTTCCTCTGTCTGGGCTGTACCTGTCATACCTGCCTTCTTGTCAAACATGTTGAAGAAGTTCTGGAATGTGATCGTTGCAAGAGTCTTGCTCTCTCTCTTGACCTTTACATTCTCCTTTGCCTCTATAGCCTGATGCAGACCATCTGAGAATCTACGTCCGGGCATGATACGTCCGGTAAACTCATCAACGATGAGTACCTCATCATCCTTCACCACATAATCTCTGTCTCTGAACATGAGGTTATGTGCACGGAGTGCCAGGATGATATTGTGCTGGATCTCCATGTTCTCAGGGTCTGAGAGGTTGTCAATATGGAAGAACTGCTCTACCATCTTCACACCATTTGCAGTGAGCATGACGTACTTGTCCTTCTCATTTACAAGGAAATCTCCATCCTCCTCTATCTCTGTCTTCATGAGCATATCCATCTTGGATATCTCTCCATCACCCTCACCTCGCTTCATCTGTCTCGCAAGGTAATCACACATCTTGTAGAGCTCTGTAGACTTGCCGCTCTGACCGGATATGATAAGAGGAGTACGTGCCTCATCGATAAGAACTGAATCCACCTCATCGATTACACAGTAGTGAAGATCTCTCAGAACAAGCTTCTCCTTGTAGATTACCATGTTATCTCTCAGGTAATCGAAACCGAGCTCGTTGTTGGTAACATATGTAATATCGCAGTTATACGCCTCACGTCTCTCGTCTGTTGTGGAACTGTTGAGTATGATTCCTACCTTAAGTCCGAGGAATTCATGCACCTGCCCCATCCATTCAGCATCTCGCTTTGCCAGGTAGTCGTTGACAGTTACAACATGGACACCCTTTCCTTCAAGGGCATTCAGATAAGCAGGAAGTGTTGATACAAGTGTCTTTCCTTCTCCCGTTCTCATCTCTGCGATTCTTCCCTGATGGAGAACTATTCCTCCTATGAGCTGTACCCTGTAATGCTTCATTCCAAGTACACGGTATGCAGCCTCTCTCACAACCGCAAATGCTTCTACCAATATATCGTCTAACGTCTCGCCGGCAGCAAGTCTGTCCTTAAACTCTTGTGTCTTGCCCCTCAGCTCTTCATCTGAAAGTGCCTGCATCTTCTCGTCGAGTGCCTCTATCGCATCAACTATAGGATTGATCTTTTTCAATTCCTTCTCGCTGTGCGTTCCAAATATTTTCTCAAACAAACCCATGTTGTTTTTGACCTCCTAGCTATCGTTATTCAGGGTACATTCTAACATCATATGACATTTATATCAAGCAAAAAGGAGACCTTCTATAACCGAAAGTCTCCTTTAAAATACTATATTCAATTATCATCGGCACTTATATTAACCGTGCTTTTGCCAATATCTGATCTTAATATTCAGGCTCGATGATTCCGTATGTGCCGCCCTTTCTCTTGTATACGACATTGACCTCATCTGACTCTGCATTCCTGAATACATAGAAATTATGTCCAAGCAGATCCATCTGGATACATGCATCCTCTGGATACATAGGTTTTACTTCGAACTTCTTAGTTCTCACGATCTTGATATCGTCATCATCCTCAACGTCCTCATCGACAAATGCATCGTTCAGGTATGCTACATTCTGCTCCTTGTCAATGAGCTTCTTACGATGCTTGGTAACCTGTCTCTCAATAACCTCTACAACGAGATCGATCGAAACATACATGTCATCACTAACCTGCTCGGCTCTGATGATATGTCCCTTCATAGGAATCGTTACCTCTATCTTCTGTCTATCTTTCTCAACGCTGAATGTGACCTGTGCGCCAGTATCAGCCGCAAAGTACTTCTCAAGCTTTGAGAGCTTGTCCTGTACTGCATTTCTAAGTCCTTCTGTAACTTCAATGTTCTTACCGCTGATTATGTAATTCATGATGCCCAACTCCTTCTTTTTTGGATATGATCCAAATTGATATGACCATTATACCACAACGAGTCTTTTTTTCAATATATTTGACGTATTTTTATGTGCATATTGACAACTTTATTTATTTTCGCTGTCATGTTTTCGCCATTTTACACAAAAAGCGCACATGTATACCATGTGCGCTTCAATGTATTCATTATACCCTATTATATACAGCTTGTCTACTGTCCTATGATTCTGACTGCACAGAGCGGATCTCTGTAGAATGCAGAGGATATCTTGATACCGGTCTCCTCTGTGCTGGCATGTACTATCATTCCGTCTCCGATATATATAGCGCAGTGCTCTATAGAGCTGTCTCCATAGAAAAGTATGTCTCCAGGCTCAAGACTTGAAGTGTCTACTCTTCTTCCATACTGTGACTGTGCTCCCGCTGAGTGTGGAAGTGAATATCCAAACTGAGCGTATACAGCCATGACAAAGCCTGAACAGTCAGCTCCATCCGTAAGGCTCGATCCGCCATATACATATGGATTACCCACAAACTGTGTTGCAAAGTTCGCAAGGTCTATTCCTGTCTGGCCGCTCGGTGCCACTACATTGTTCTGTGAATCGTCTGAATCGCTGCTGTCAGATGATGTGTCGTCTGATGTATCCGATGACTGATCTGCAGAATCTGTATCCGGCTGATCTGGCGTGTAGGAATCATCCTCTGTGCTCTGGCTGTCATCTGATGCGTCCTCAGCTTCTGCCTCGTCTGCGCTCTCCTGTTCCTGTCTTGCCTGCTCCTCTGCCGCCTTTTCTTCCGCAGCCTTCGCATCAAGCTCTGCCTGGATCTGCTCCATGGACTTGGCAGTTGCAAATGCATATGTATCATCTACAAATTCAGTGCTGACATAACCATTCATCTCGTCGTCAAGTGCTATCTGCACCCATTTGTCATCCTGTGATATGACATCAAAGCTCTGGCCTGATCCAACCTGTGTTATACAGTCGGAGTTCACATCAGCCTCTGTTCTTACGTTGAGTGTCTCTGTATTGACAGTTACCTGCTTCGGACAGTTCGCCTCGGCATAGGCTCCCGCATCATCTCCAAAAAGAAGCAGGTCATTCCTTATGTATCCTGTACAGTCACCTGATGTGACCTTGGTCCACTCCTTGCCCTTCTTCTCTATGGTTGCTATTCCATTGTTCCCTATGATACCAACTACATCTGAATCAGTTCCGGCTCCCGATCTTATATTCACATAATCCTCGGTGGCAACAAGACACTTATCCTTGAAATCAGGATATTTCACCTTGTTCTCTTCGCTTGTCTTGTCCTTCTTAGCCTCCGCAGCATTCTTTCCTACGGATGCTGTAGTCTTCTGTGCATCTGTGGACGTTGCCGCCTTTGCAGCATCGCCTGCGTTTTTATCATTGCCCGCAAGGGTGTTAGCATATCTGTCAAATGCAGATGAAATACCTACAGTTGAATCGCTGTATATCTGTCCCGCGCTCACCGTTCCTATGGAAGTGGTGATCATCATTCCTGCCGCTGCAGCAACAACTATAGTCTTCTTAAATGACTTTGCTTTAGACATTATAAAAAACCTCCTGTGCTGATCTTAACGCAACAATTATTACATCTTTGTTACAAATCTATTGTAGTATAGCAATAATGATTACATTTGTCAACACAGGAGGCGTTGTTTTATACGTTTGTATTTATTTTTTGTTACATATTTGTTACATATACTAGTTTGAAATTACAACTCCATCCTCGCCATTTACAGTAACTATAGCGCCAGACTTAAGTATCTTGGTCGCGTTCTGTGCACCCAGGATAACAGGTATGTCACGGCTGAGTCCGACTATGGCAGCATGTGAATTGCCACCGTTCTTCTCACACACGATCGCAGATGCAGTCTTGAGCTGATCCATGATCCTGTTGCTGGTCTCATTTATGACGATTATGTCTCCATCCTTATAGTTCTTGATGAGCTCATCCTCTGACTCGCATACACAGAGCGGTGCGGTTGCAGATCTCTCATTTATAGAGAAGCCCTTTACAAGGATATGTCCTACAACGTGTACCTTTATCAGGTTTGTCGTGCCGGTCACGCCAAGTGGGACTCCGGCGGTGATTACAGTCACCTCACCGTCCTTAACATAGCCGTGCTTCTTTGCCGCATCAACAGCATGCTCGAAGAGATCGTCAGTGTTGTTCTCCTCACCTATAAGAAGAGGCTGAACTCCCCATGAAAGATTGATCTGTCTGGCAACCTTCTTAACAGGGGTACATCCGATGATCGGACATTTTGGTCTGTACTTTGAGAGCATTCTCGCTGTCTTTCCTGACTTGGTAACAGTGATGATGGCTGCCGCTGCAAGGTCTATGGCCGTTGTACATGTCGCATGTGATATAGCACTCGTTATATCAGGATTCTGCACCGCATCCCTGTTGAAGAATCTCTTGTTGTAATCTATGTCTCGCTCTGCTCTCTCTGCGATGGTCTTCATGGTGTGAAGAGCCTCAACCGGATACTTGCCCGCTGCGGTCTCTCCTGAGAGCATGATTGCACTTGTTCCGTCATATATGGCATTTGCAACATCTGTCGCCTCTGCTCTGGTAGGTCTTGGATGTATCATCATGGAGTCAAGCATCTGTGTAGCTGTTATGACCTGCTTGTCCGCATTGTATACCTTCTTGATGATCATCTTCTGGATGATAGGCACATCCTCAAGAGGTATCTCAACACCCATATCTCCTCTTGCGACCATGATTCCATCTGACACTCTGATTATGTCGTCTATATTGTCAACGCCCTGCATATTCTCAATCTTGGCGATAATATTGATATTGTCACACTCATACTCGTCAAGGATCTTCCTGATCTCAAGTATATCGTCGGCTGATCTTACAAATGATGCAGCGATGAAATCGAAATCATTCTCAATACCAAAGATTATATCCGCCCTGTCTACATCGCTTATGTATGGCATGGTGAGGTTAACTCTTGGAACATTTACACCCTTGTGGTTTGATACAGGTCCGCCATTCTCCACGCGGCACACGATATCTTTATCAGTAACCTTCTCTATCTTCATATTTATAAGGCCGTCATCGATGAGTATGGTATCTCCCGGCTTGACATCGTTCACAAGATTCTTGTATGTAATGGATACCTTTGCCTGGTCGCCCACCACATCCTCTGTCGTCAGTGTAAATGTCTGTCCTTCTACGAGTTCAACCTTGCCCTCCTTGAAGTCCCCAACTCTTATCTCCGGGCCCTTAGTATCAAGCAGTGTTGCAACCGGAAGTCCAAGCTCCTCACGAAGCTTCTCCACTCTGTCCTTGTTCTTCCTGTGCTGGGCATGATCACCATGAGAAAAATTGAATCTGGCAACATCCATCCCCTCGATCATGAGCTTTCTGAGCACCTCATCATCGTCCGTCGCCGGTCCCAATGTACAAATTATCTTTGTCTTTCTCAAATTCATATGAATACTCCTCCTACTGTTTTATATATTGTATTTGAATGTGTCTTCTATAATTATTTACCTTTGCTCATACTGGGAAAATTCCTGCGCCAGATCATTCTGTTCTACCTGTGCCGGATCTTCCTGTGAATCGTCATCCGGGTTATTCTTATGATACTGTGATACAGCGGCAAATATGTATATCACAGATATGAAAAGCGCCAGCATCCCCATCGTTCTCTTCGCCGGCCATATGTATGTTGCAATGACCATCACGAGGAAATACCATAATAACCTTATATATATGGCAGATTTGTAAATAGTGCCAAATGATACCTCGATCTTCTTCATGGATGCCGCTATCAGTCCCGCTACCGTTATGAGCAGTGACCAGAACAACGTGAGCACAAATCCAACAATTATCTGCAATACCCATGCAAGCACAAGCACTGGTGTGTCGAGCTTATTTATGAGATCGATCACATCCTGCTTTGTAACAGCCTTGAATCCATATGTCTCATTCAGGGATTCATATATATCCTTACATCTTATGATCTGTGTTCTTCCTGAGTTATATGTGAGTATCTCATCCGCTGATATGATGAATACGGTACGATACCCGCCGTCTGCAGCAAGGTCTCTTGCAACAGCTTCATCCACTTTCGTCTTCGATGTGTCGATCTTTATGTAGGACATGTTCTCATCATCCGACCAGTCGAATGTCCCATCGTAGTAAAAGCCATCTCCGGTCAGTGAAAAATCCTCCATATTCCGGTCTATCCTGTCCGCAAACCTTCCGCCGCCAAACAACTGGTTATATGGAATAAAGAATATCACCAGATAAGTCAGTGTGCTCATGATAAATGTTATCAGCATCGCCGATGACATCCGTCCAAATCGTCCATTTCTGTAATAAGCTTCCGGTTTTGCGACACCTACGAACATGTTCTTCAACGCGCCTAAAAATCCAACTCTTTTTTTATCATCCAACAGTTATTGTCCTCCAAATTTCATATGCCTGCTAATTATAACATAGACTTTATGTATTTAATATGAAAAACATCAACCTTTACCGACTTTTTTCTTGTTTTTCATTCAGGCTTTATGTTTTAGCTGGATTTTAATAAGCATTTTGTAATATATTCGTAACAAATCAGTGCAGTTTTATTGACTTTTCATAGCGTACATTATATTATGTAAACTGTGCTCAAAACTTTTTACAAAACGGGAGGAATTCATGATTATCAGAAAATTTACCAGGATAATTCTGGGCGCTGCTCTGGGTATAAGTGTATTCGCATTTGCCGGCAACGTGCCCGAAACAGCCTATGCCGCAGACATGTCCGACATAAGCGTTACATCAACGAGGGAGGATGTACAGCAGGTGGTGGACGATGGAAACTTCGACTACACAGAGCTGGACGGTACAGAGATCGATCACATATACGAGTTGTATAATAACGATCCCGAAACCATCAAACAGCTCCAGCGTCAATCCGATTACAACGCCACCGGCGATATAGCTACGCTGAGTGCCAGATATACCCACTCTTCCATGTTCGATGGCTACAAAGTCATCAAGGGCATAGACGTATCCGAGTGGAACGGCGACAACATCAACTGGAAAAAGGTTAAAGCCGCAGGAATATCCTACGCATTCATACGTGTGGGTGGACGCTACTACGGTTCAGGAAAATATTTCATCGATTCTACATACAAGGATAATATCAAAAATGCACTGAATGCAGGTGTTGACGTGGGTGTGTACTTCTACTCACAGGCCATCAGCACATCGGAGGCCAAGACAGAAGCCAAATACACTACCGACCTGATCTCAGGCTACAACATAACTTATCCCGTTGTCATGGATTATGAATACGCATGGGAAGATGGAGGTCTGAGCGGTCGTCTGTACAACGCCCACCTTTCCAAGAGCGCAGCTACACATGTCATAAAAGCATTCTGTGCGGCAGTTGAATCAAAGGGCTACGTAGGCATGATCTACGCCAGCAAGACTGTCATCACAGACGACATGAACGCATCTTCGATCGCACAGTCATATCCTATATGGAATGCCCAGTACAACGACACGGACACTCTCACAGTGAAACATTCATACTGGCAGTACAGCGACGTCGGCAAGGTGTCAGGAATCAGCAATGCAACTGATATGAATTTCAGATATGTCAAATCTCCTGCCGCGCCTTCATCTCTGACACAGTCAGCGTGCACAGACTCCACTATCACACTGACATGGACGAAGATCCCTGAGGTCTATGCTTACCAGATCGTGCGTTACGACAGCTCCGAAGATAAATATGTCTCCGTGGGAACTGCCAAGGGTGCCGGAACGACTACATTTACAGATAAGAATCTTCAGGACGGTAAAAAGTATACATACAAGGTACGCGGATATTACAAATTGAGCTCAGGAGCCATCTACGGAACCTACTCAGCAGAGTGTACCGGCATTACAATAGCTGATACCATAGAGAACTTTGCGGCTGCAGTTACAGCGCCTACATCTGTAAAACTTTCATGGTCACCTATCCCTGCAGCAACAGGATACAGAGTATACAGAAGCAACGGTTCATCAGGCAGCTACGAGACGATTGCCACGACCAATTCACCTGACGACTGCGAGGTTACCGACAGCCAGCTCAATCCTGGCACAAAATATAACTACAAGGTACGCGCATACACAACAACTGATACCAACACCATCTGGCACGTTCTATCAGATGCCAAGGCCATAACCACCGACCCAGGCGAGGTTACAGGGCTCAAGATCACTTCAGCCTACACAAGCTCACTTACACTGAAGTGGAATAAGCAGGAAAATGTTGACGGATACATCGTATATGTATGGGAGCCATCCAATGCTACTTGGACAAGGCTTGCAAAGATCTCTTCCAAGTCTACTGACACATACACACACAAGGGACTTCCTCATTCAACTGAGTACAGCTACACGGTATGTGCATATTACAAGAAAAATGGAACATACCACTACACAGAGACAGCCAGCGCAGTGAGCGGATTTACCGGACCTGCTGTTCCTTCCCAGATCGCAACCGCATCAAGGACAGCCAATTCCGTGACCATAAGATGGACACAGATATCTGATGCCACAGGCTACACGGTATACAAATATAATACGTCCAGCAAGTCATTTGAGCAGGTGGCACGTATCAGCGGAAGCAGCAACAGAACATACACATTTACAGGACTTAAAGCCGGAACAGAATACAAATTTGGAGTGAGAGCATACACAGAGCGGAATGGATTCACAGGCTTCAGTGACCGCAAGGATTTCAGCTCCTGCACTCTCCCGGCAACCTTTACATCATCCTTCAAATACACACCACTTGGATCGCAGAGATTCCTCCAGTGGTCAAAGCTGTCATACGCTGACGGCTACATCGTATACAAGTATGATCAGAAGGCAAACAAATACACAAGAGTTAAGAAGATAACATCCAACAAGACAAATTTCTGTTTTGTTCCTAACCTCAGAAGAGGCTACGGTTACCGTGTTCTTGCTTACATGAAGTACAACGGCAAGATATACTACGGTGCAATTTCAAAAGCACCGATCAAGAATACATCTCTTACCGGAACGATCACTGACAGCAGCGTAAACCTCCGTGCAAAAGCCGGAACAAACAGCAGAGTAGTCAGAACGCTTGCAAGGGGTTCAAAGGTCAAGATCTCCGGCTACGCAAAGTCTGGAAGATATATCTGGTATAAGGTCACATACACCAGAGGCTCCAGAAAATATACGGGCTATATAAGATCTGATTTCATACGTGTCAAGTAATTCTGATTCTTATACAATTAAAATAGGGAAAAGCATACATACTATGTATCTCCTGCTTTTCCCTATTTTTTTTATATTTTTTCTCAATATTTTTCTCATGCAGGCCTTTTATTAATAATATTTTAATAATCTTTTTGTAATATAATCGTAACATTTGTATTAGGAGGCTTACATGAGAATAAAACGATTATCTAAACAACTTTTTATTATTTCCCTTGGAATATTTATACTGACTGCGGCAGATAATATCTTCGACTCTGCCACAGTATACGCGGCTGACACCTCCACCATCTCAACATCATCGACCAGATCTGAGGTCCAGGAGGTTGTGGATGAAGGTAACTTTGACTACACTCAGTTGAGCGATGCCGAGATCGACCACATATATAGTCTTTACGGCAACGATCCTGAGACGATAAGGCAGTTGCAAAAGCAGTCAGACAGCGCTAATCCTTATGGTGTTGCCACGCTCTCATCGACAACATATACACACGCATCCCAGTTCAAGAACTCCACTGTCATGAAGGGGATAGATGTATCGGAGTGGAACGGTTCCATCAACTGGAGAAAGGTAAAATCCAGCGGCGTTACATTTGCCTTTATCAGGGCTGGAGGAAGGTACTATGGCTCAGGTGCATATTTCGTCGACTCCAAATTTGCTGAGAATGTCAAGAATGCAACTGCGGCAGGGATTGATGTCGGAGCGTACTTCTACTCTCAGGCCATAAACGCCACCGAGGCCAGGCAGGAGGCGGCATACACCTTGAACATCGTATCCTCTTACAACCTGACACTTCCCATCGTCATGGACTACGAATACGCATGGGAGGGTGGACTGACCGGCAGGCTCTACAATGCGCACCTGTCCAAAAGTGCTGCCACCACGGTCATCAACACTTTTTGCAGTACAGTGGAAGCAAGCGGCTACGTGGGCATGCTGTATGCGAGCAAAAGTGTTATAACCGATGACATGAAGATCACCAGTATAAACAACAAATACCCGATATGGAATGCGCAGTACAACGATTCAGACACGCTGACCGCCACTCATTCATATTGGCAGTACGATGACAACGGAACCGTCGCCGGAATAAGCTATCCGACGGATCTCGATTTCAAATATGTAAATACACCGGCAGCACCTACAGAACTCACATTTAAGTCATCGACCAACTCATCCATAACCCTCACATGGAATAAGGTTCCGGAGGTATATGGTTATCAAATAGTTCGTTACGATGAGGCCGAAGGAAAATATGTGTCGATCGGAACAACAAAGGGGGCTGGAACTCTGACCTACACTGATAACGGTCTCACCAGCGGTAAAAAATATACCTACATGGTGCGCGGATACCATAAATTAAATACCGGCACTGTATACGGAGCTTACTCGCAAGAATATAGCTGCACCGCCACCTATGCAGAAGCTGTAACTGCATCGACAGATCCTGAACCTCCAATCTTCGATACCGCCCCGGACATGCCTACCCAGGCCGCAATAGCAGACAGGACTTCCAGTTCCATTAATGTCCGCTGGAGCAAGATTTCCGGAGTCACAGGCTATTTCGTGTACAAATACAACACGTCCACTGGTAAATATGACAGAATTGCAAGATGCATAGGCGACGAATCCAGAAGTTATAACTTTACCGGACTTTCTCCCGCCACAACATACAAATTCGGCGTGAGGGCGTATTATGAATACAACGGTGTGATCATGTACAGCAACCGCCTGGAGTTCAGCAAATGTACAAAGCCACGAACCTTTACATCTTCATTTAAGTATACTCCTCTCGGTTCGTATCGCTGTCTGCACTGGCAGAAGCTTTCAAATGTATCCGGCTACATTATATACAAATATGATATTGCCCATAACAAATACACAAGAGTAAAGAAAATATCCTCTTACAAAACAACCAGTTGTATACTTCCTGCTTTGAAGAGTGGCTTCGGCTACAGGATTCTTGCATATAAGAATGTCAATGGTTCGATAGTATATGGCGACATTTCAAAAGCTCCCGCAAAAGCCAGCTCATTGAGCGGAACAGTCATTGACAGCCAGGTCCGTCTCAGGGCAGGGGCAGGAACCAACAAACGTATCATCCGGGAACTTGCCAGAGGATCAAAGGTCAAGATCAGCGGCTGCAAATATTCCGGCAAGAATGCGTGGTATAAGATCACTTACACCAAGGGCTCAAAGAAATACACCGGATATGTAAGATCCGATTTCATAAGAATAAACTAGTCTGAATTCAAACAACAAAATAGGCATCATACCTGATCAGGTATGACGCCTATTTTGTATCTATCATAATGATCGTCTGTTAGCGGAAACTATTTCACAACCTTGAATGAAGCCTTTACATAGCCATCTGCATAAAGCACAAGCTCTCTGCCATTGCTGCCCCACATGAGCTCTTCCTCTGCGTATGAAGGCTCTACAAACTTAACATCAAGTCTCTTCAGGTCCTCGTGTGCACATGCTGCTGTGCGGAGGAGCAACATTCCCTGAACTACAGGATGGTCTGTGAGGTGGATCTTATTCTCGTCTCCTGTCTCCTTGCTGAATGCATAAACCTCTTCCTTTGTAAATGTGTGGAATGGCTTCTCGTCCTCATAATCCGTCTTCTCCACTCTCTTGATCTCCTTCTCCTTGTCTGATGCCTTTACGAGTGTGATGGTCATCTTCTCAACAGGAGTCTCTTCTCCCTCTACCTTTCCAAGGATAGAGAGTATGTACATGAATGCGTTCTCCTTAACATCACCATACTCATATGTAATGCTGTCGGCAGCCTCTGCCTTCTCTCTGTCTACTGTGTAGGATATCTTGCCTATGAATGCGCCCTGATATGTGGATGCATCCATGTCTGTCATCTTTGTTCCAAGTCCCATGATCCTGTCATAAATCTTCATATACTTCTCCTTCTAAAACTTATTCTGCATGTTATATTCTCTTATTTGCGTGCAGTTAATCCTTCTCATCCAATTGCCTTGCGCACGGAGCACCTACTAATGTCTATGAATGTTTTCTGTCCGTGACAAATCCGTTTCTTCTTATCATGTCAAAGTCAAGGTCAAATGATGTGCCATCGGTGGTCAGGAAGTCACCGCTTATGACCGCATTTGCCCCGGCTGCAAGTGCAGCCTCGCCGTTGTCCTCATATCTTCCTCTTCCAGCCGCAAGCCTTATCATGACTTGGGGCATGACAAATCTGTATACTGCTATCGTTCTGACGTACTCCTCCTCAGTGAGAGGTGTCTTGTCATAGAATGGCGTCCCCTCCCTCGGATTGAGGAGGTTCATCGGAACCGAATCCACGCCAAGCTCTCTAAGTTCAAATGCAAGCGCCACCCTGTCCTCAAGTGTCTCGCCCATGCCGAACAGACTGCCACTGCACACCATGAGTCCCGCAGCCTTTGCAGCGCGTATTGTCGCCTTCTTCTGTTCCTGGGTGTGACTGGTGCACACCTCCGGAAAATATGCAGGTGATGTCTCAAGGTTATTGTGTATCATTGTAAGTCCCGCACCCTTAAGCTTCGTAAAGTCCTCCTGATCCAGCAGGCCAAATGACGCGCATATGTTGATATCCACATTGTCGTGTATATCCTTGACCGTTTTCTCAGCAAGCTCAACCTCCCGCTTTGAAAGTCTCCTGCCCTCAGCCACAAGGCAGTACCTGAAGCTTCCCTTGTCATAGTCAATCGATGCACCCTCAGTAACCGCTTCATTACCAAGCAGATTTATCTCTGGTATATCCTTCTTCGCTATCCTGGACTGTGCACAGTATCTACAGTTCTCTGTGCATCTGCCCTCCTTCACGCTTATGACCGAACACACATCGCACCGGTCTCCGCAGAAATACTCTCTTATCTCATTTGCTGAAGCCGCCAGTATATCCAGATCCTCATGTGCAAGCTTTAGAGCCTCATCATATGTGATCTCCGCTCCACCATTCAGCACGCGGTTCTTAAGCTCCTCTACATACTCTCTGCCCATATGATTCCTACCTCTTTTCTGTAAAGTTCCCAGTTTCATCTGGTCTTCAGCCCTTGTGTATGTAAATCACAGAATCTGCCGGATGTCTGCAGTGTCTACCGCCCATCTGACAGTTCATATGTATATATGGAAAGAGCCTGCCACCGGCAGGCTCCCCCATCTGTATATAACTCTCTATATCTTTCACAGATATTTAGTATCAGCTATTTATCTTGTGTTCTCTGTTATGTCTCCAAATGATCACATTAGGATTACAGCGCAGCCTTGATCTGCTTGTAGATACCCTCGGCATCAAGCTCATACTTGTGAAGCAGTTCCTTTGCAGGGCCTGACTCACCAAATGTATCTCTCACACCGATCCTTGTCAGCTTTGTAGGACACTTCTCAGCAAGCACCTCTGCAACAGCACTTCCGAGACCACCTATGATGGAGTGCTCCTCAACTGTGAACACTCTTCCTGTCTTCTGAGCTGTCTCAGCGATGATATCCTCATCGATAGGCTTGATAGTGTGGATGTTGATGAGTTCAGCATCTATACCGTCAGCAGCGAGCATATCCACAGCCTTCACAGCCTCAGATACACAAAGTCCTGTAGCTATGATAGATATGTCCTTGCCGTCCTTGAGCTTAACCCCTTTGCCGATCTCAAACTTGTATGTGCTCTCATCATTGAGTACTGGAACTGCCAGTCTTCCAAATCTGAGATATACAGGTCCAACATACTCGTATGCAGCCTTGACTGCTGCTCTTGCCTCTACATCATCACATGGGTTAATGACAACCATGCCTGGTATCTCTCTCATGAGTGCGATATCCTCACAGCACTGATGTGTTGCTCCATCCTCACCTACTGAGATTCCTGCGTGGGTTGCACCGATCTTCACATTCAGATGTGGGTAGCCGATGGTATTTCTCACCTGCTCAAATGCACGTCCTGCAGCGAACATTGCAAATGAACTCATAAATGGAACATATCCGCATGTTGACATTCCGGCAGCTATTCCTGCCATGTTCGCCTCCGCGATGCCACAGTCAACGTGTCGCTCAGGATAAGCTTTCTTAAAAATAACTGTCTTGGTTGCCTCTGCAAGGTCTGCATCTAAAACAACAAGATCATCATGCTCCTTTGCGATCTCTACTAAGGCATTGCCATAGCTCTCTCTGGTTGCGATTGCTTTATTCTCTATCATAATGCTGCAGCCTCCTTCTCAAGTTCTTCCATGGCGATCTTATACTCTTCTTCATTCGGAGCCTTTCCATGCCAGCCGGCCTTGTCCTCCATGAATGATACACCCTTGCCCTTGATCGTGTGGGCGATGATCGCTGTAGGCTCACCCTTGTGGGACTTTGCCTCAGCAAATGCCCTGTCGATCTCGTCAAAGTCATTGCCATTGATATTGATAACATGGAAGTTGAATGCCTTGAACTTCTCATCTATAGGATATGGTGAACATACATCCTCAACCGTTCCGTCAATCTGAAGATTGTTGTTATCTACTATAACGCACAGATTGTCAAGCTTTCTATGTCCTGCGAACATAGCTGCCTCCCATATCTGTCCCTCTTGGATCTCTCCATCACCGCAGAGACAGTATGTTCTGTAATCCTTGCCCTGCATCTTGGCTGCAAGTGCCATACCCACTGCAACTGAAAGTCCCTGTCCCAGTGATCCTGATGACATATCCACTCCTGGAGTGTGCTTCTTGTCAGGATGTCCCTGAAGGTAAGATCCAACATGTCTGAGTGTCTTTAAGTCTTCTATTGGGAAAAAGCCTTTTAACGCAAGTGCTGCGTAGTAGCCCGGAGCTGTGTGTCCCTTTGAGAGCACGAATCTGTCACGATTCTCGTCCTCAGGATTCTTAGGATCCACATTCATCTCCTCGAAATAAAGATAAGTAAACAGGTCTGCTGCTGATAATGAGCCGCCTGGATGTCCGCTCTTTGCATTGTATACACCTGTAACAATGCCCTTGCGAACTTCTACAGCTTTTTTCTGAAGTTCTAATTTGTTCATCTCATTCTCCTTTTAACTGGATACTGTATTTGTATCATACAGAGTCATTATAACATAATTTCTTCTATTTAGAAGTACGTTTTTACATGCATTTTTCAAGAAATATTACAAGGTTTTTTCAAGGTTATCTGTGCATTTCGACCAAATATACCTGCATGGGTGTCCGGCGGATCATTGTATTCACTTTGTCCGCCTCGCAGCGCACCTGTCCACGCATCAGCCACTGATCCACTCATACAGTATGCCTGCCATCTCCCTGACATAGTATGTCGGAAGCAGCCACCATGCAGTGCTTCCGGCTATGGAGCCCGTCTCTATGCCCTGTTTGTCCGCTATACGCTTTGCCCTGTACTCGTGGAATTCATTTGTCACTATATTCATCTTGTCCGGCAGTCCGATCTGTCTGATGATCTCAGCCGAAAACTTTATGTTCTCCCTTGTGGACGTAGACTTGTCTTCCATATATATTCTCTCCGGAGCAATTCCGTGCTCTGTAAGGTATTCATACATGCACTGAGCTTCCGACATGCTCTCATCTGCGCCCTGTCCACCGGACACAACGCATACGGCCTCCGGGTTCTCCTCAAGATAATCCTGTGCTGCTATAAGTCTCTCCCTCAGCATAAGGCTTGGTCCACCGCCTCTAACTGCGCATCCGAGCACTACGACTGTGGCATCCTGTTTAGGCTTTACATGAGCCGCATAGACCATGTGATACGTGATGACCACAACAAGGGCAAGAGCAATGGTTACAAGCGCAAGCACGATACTTAAGCATATCTTTCCTGCTTTTTTATCCCAAAGCTTTCTGACAGATTTGTCTATCTTTGCCCTGAATACTCCATACAATGTGAGAAGTGCAAACACGCCTGTTCCCAGCAGGGTTCCTATATTCACATGACAGCCTCTAAGCACCGGATATATGAACATCAGCATTCCCAGCACGCCTATTATACAGAATATAACTCTCCATATATGATATCCCCGTGTACGCACCGCCACACCATCTTTGTTTATTTCTTTACTCATATCTTCATGGCTCTTCTGAGTCATTTTATCTGTCATCTATTCTATCCTCCCTGTTTTTTCTCTTTTCAGCTTCTTAATACCATTCACACAGAATAACAGTGACATGACTGTTGCTATAGTCCAGCCTATCGGCCAGGCCAGCCATATTCCTGTGGCGGAGCCTATAACTCTTGACAGCACTATCGCCAGCACCACTCTGAGTATCAGATCCGTAAACGTAGATGTCATGAACCTGCCCATCATGCCTGTTCCCCTTAGTATTCCATCAGCTACAAGTTTTGCCGATACTACAAAGTAGAACGGCGCCAGTATCCTGAGATACGTGACTCCCGTGTCAAGGGCAAGTCCTGTCCTGTTCTCCATAAATGGATACATGCCATAACGGCCAAAGAAGAAGTACAAAACCGCAAATGGTATGCATAGTCCCCATATGAGTTTTATTCCAGCTTTAAGTCCCTGTCCTATCCTGTCTATCTTACCCGCGCCAAGATTCTGTGCGGTATAGTTGGATATTCCATTTCCAAGTGTTGTAAATGACGTTATGACGAGATTGTTGAGCTTTACAGCCGCCGCATAGCCCGCTATGACAGAGGCTCCAAATCCATTGATGACGCTCTGAATAATTATATTTCCAACTGAGATAAAGCTCTGCTGAAGTATGCTCGGTATGGCTATGACTGCTATCTTGCCCAGCATGCTTCCCGAAAATACACGGACCTTCCCCTCAGTGCGAACTGCTGTCAGGCGTCTGAACACAACTATTATCGCAAGTACAGCGCTCACGCCCTGACAGATGAATGTAGCCCACGCAACTCCATTTACCCCCATCTCAAATGTCTTTACAAACAGTATATCAACGGCTATGTTGGACACCGATGAGATGGCAAGGAATATGAACGGTGTTCTCGAGTCGCCCAGCGCAGAGAATATTCCTGTCGCTATGTTGTAGAAGAACAAAAATGGCACGCCCAATATGTATATGTTCAGATAAGTAAGCGAATCTCTCATCAGCTCATCCGGGGTATCAATAAGTGCCAGCAGTCTCTCTCCAAGCAGGAATCCAACCAGCATGAGAACCGCCACAAGTACCGCGCTTGCTATGAGAGTAGTCCAGACCGCAGTCTTCATCTCGCTGTATTTCTTTGCCCCGAACAGCTGGGATACTATGACCGAACAGCCTATATTGCATCCAAATGCAAATGCTATGAAAATAAGTGTTATCTCATAGCTGTTGCCGACCGCCGCCAGAGCATTTTCTCCTATGAACTGCCCCGCCACAAAGCTGTCCGCTATGTTATAGAGCTGCTGAAATATCACACTTCCGAAAAGTGGCAGGCAGAATCTCCAAAGCACGGATTCAGGCCTTCCCACAGTAAGATCTTTGTTCACTTTTTTCCCTTCTTTTCTATAATTTACTCCTGTTTTCGGTTTTATTCTAAACTCGTTCACCCGGCATTACAATAGGCAAAATAGTAAACATCTTCGGCTGAACACCCGTTTTTTTGTACTTATTTCCATATATTTTTATGCATATAAAAACGACAGTACATGCCGAGATGGACATATACTGCCGGATCTTTTTATATTTTAAGTTTCTTGGTAATTACAGTATATCTATGTATTCCCCTGACAGCGCCTTGTTCATCGATCTGACAGCACAGAACTTGCCGCACATACTGCACGTGTCGCTGTACTCGTCATCAGGCTTCCTGCTGTCCCTAATCTCCTTTGCGGTCTCAGGATCTATGGCACATGCAAACTGTGCATCCCAGTCGAGGACACGTCTCGCATCCGCCATCTTGTCATCTATATCCCTCGCTCCAGGTATTCCCTTTGCTATATCTGCCGCATGGGCTGCTATCTTGGATGCGACGATTCCCTGCTTGACATCTTCTACATTTGGCAGGGCAAGGTGCTCTGCTGGTGTGACGTAACAGAGGAATGCTGCACCGTTCATGGCTGCGACTGCTCCGCCTATGGCACTTGTGATGTGATCGTATCCCGGTGCTATATCTGTGACAAGAGGTCCAAGTACGTAGAATGGTGCGCCCATACAGAGTGTCTTCTGAACTTCCATGTTGGCTGCAATCTGATTGAGTGGCACATGACCAGGGCCCTCAACCATAACCTGTACGTTATGATCCCACGCGCGCTTTGTCAGCTCTCCAAGTCTGACAAGCTCCTCTATCTGACATACATCCGTTGCGTCCGCAAGACATCCCGGACGACATGCATCTCCAAGTGATACTGTCACATCGTATTCCTCGCATATATCAAGGATCTGGTCAAAATACTCGTAGAACGGATTCTCATTGCCTGTCATGGTCATCCATGCAAATACAAGACTGCCGCCACGGCTTACTATGTTCATCTTTCTCTTATGTTTCTTGATCTGTTCGATCGTCTTTCTTGTTATTCCGCAGTGGAGAGTCACAAAATCAACTCCATCCTCCGCATGGAGACGTACCACATCGATGAAATCCTGTGCTGTCAGTGTCGCAAGGTCTCTCTGATAGTGGATAACGCTGTCATATACCGGCACAGTTCCTATCATAGCCGGACACTCTGAAGTGAGCTTCTGTCTGAACGGCTGTGTATTGCCATGGCTTGACAGATCCATGATCGCCTCTGCTCCCATCTCGACAGCACTCATAACCTTCTGCATCTCGATACCATAATCCTTGCAGTCTCTTGACACGCCGAGGTTGACATTGATCTTGGTCCTCAGCATGCTTCCAACTCCCTCTGGGTTTAAGCATGTGTGCTTCTTGTTGGCAGGTATCGCTACCTTACCCTCTCCTACCAGTTTCATCAGCGCCTCAGTGGACATATGCTCTTTCTCGGCAACTTTCTCGATCTCAGGAGTTACTATGCCTTTTCTTGCTGCGTCCATCTGTGTTGTGTAATTTCTCATCTGTTCCTCCAATCTGATCCGGCTTTATAAATCTGTTCCAGATCTAATATTTGTTTCTCTTACACTTTTATAGTGGCGGAAGGTGGTGCCCCCAATCAGCCACTTAAGGAATATCCCACTCATGTAGATTATTCCTTATAAAGGAGCAGACGCATTTAAGGCGCTTCGCGCGGCGTCTGCGTAATATGTCGTCAAGCACCGCTTGATGACCTGCGCGCACATCAGTGCGCTTCCACTCTTCACAAGGAATCCTCCCACTTACGTGGGTCCCTCCTTATGAAAAAAGAGACACAGGAATGCGTCTCTTCTTTATTACTTACATCATTATGTATGTATCAAACGTATCCCTACGGCGGCATTATCCGCATCAGGTTGTGGGTCGAAGCGTTCAGCCTCCTCTCAGCCGGCTAACTCGCCAGCTCCCCCTATACTATCCAATTCTCTGACAACAAGTATACCGCTGTCAGATCGTAACATCAACATATTTTTCTGTGATGTTACACCGTATGCTGCAACTCATTACTGATCTGCATCTTTTCTAAGGTCATAATAGTGCGGAATGATATCCTCGTAATGTCCATCCGGCATTCTGAAGCCTCCCGGGATAACGCCCAGCGGAGTAAAACCAATCCTTTTATACAGATGGAGTGCATGTACATTTGATGCTACTACGGCATTGAACTGGAGCACTCTAAAGCCTTTCTTCTTTGCCATGGATATACAGTCAAGCACAAGCTTTTCTCCTATGTGCTCACCGCGGATATCGCGTCTCACGGCATAGCTGGCGTTACATATATGTCCGCATCTTCCCACGTTGTTCGGATGAAGTATGTAGAGTCCTACCACCTCTCCACTCTCTGCGTTCTCGGCGATACCGGTATATGTCTGCTCCTTGAAAAAAGCATCTCCCTCTTCCGGAGACAGGCCTTCTTCCTGTGGAAATGCCACGCCATCATCCACAACCTGGTTCCATATCTCTGATGCTGACTTTGCATCTGCTGCCATGTACTCTCTTATGTTTATATTCATCTATGCGTCCTCCTATTATGATAAGATTTCACTTATGTTCTATTTATTATTATATCGTTCTGTCTGGCAGCGCACTATGTATACATCAAAACAGTGTATATTGCCGATATTCAGCAATAATAATCAGATTATGGTGCTGACAGTTATGGGCATATAGCTGTCAGCACTTTAAACATTGTACTACTGTCTATTTATGTTGCAAATTGCACCTCCTTTATCTGCTACATATCCACAGCCTGCCTCACTTCTCTCTTTTTCCAGCTCACAAATCCATACATGTCGTTCACAAAGAATATGACGAAGTTTACAACTACAGGAATATATGCCGGATTCTCAAAAGATGCGAGGACCCATAATACTATGAGTACTACATCATTTGCTGCATATCCCACCGCATAGTATGACGATCTCAGCATGGTGAGCGCAGCTGCCAGGAAACTTGTGACTATGGATATTGTGCTGAATACTATATTCGGCGTGTCAAGTATCATGAGTATATAGTAGAATACAACCGTTACAAGCACTGTGCTGACAGTGAGCCATATCACATGCCTGCGTGTCAGTTTCTGTATGGCTACCTCACTGCTGTTGCCCTCCGATGGATTCTTAAACCATGTTATGGCTGACCACACCGCCATCGGCATCGTCATCCCGAGGTAGGTTATCATCTCCCCCCAATAACGGAACCTGAAGGATATGATACCGTATAATATGCTGAATACGACCATCAATATCTGCGCCCACACATTTCCCTTTGCCGCAAATATAAGCGATGTCACGCCTATGAGTGCCGCCGCAAGTGTGAGTATGTCCAGCTCTGCAGTGAGAAGATTCGACACCAGCACTATAGCCAGGGAACTCAGCCAGATAAGCCATTCCCGCTTAGTCAGTTCTTTTATTGGATTGTACATTTCGATCTCTCCTTTTTATCGCCTATCTTTAGCAAACCCTTTTCTAGTTGCCTGAATTTTCAAACAATTCTATTGTTCAAGAAAGTCATTCATCTTCTAATTTCTCTCAGATTTTGACTATATTCTTTCCTGCCCATCTCTAAAGTCTTATTTTCTCCAAATCATCTGGCACATGCAGGTTGCCACTGTAATACCTTTTGCCCTCTGCCACGTACAGTCCTTTTCTATGTGTTATATTTTTATCCTCTGTATGATATAGCAACAGATTCTGAACTTCAATCTTTTCTGCAAGTTCACAGGCATCCTTGACTGTTGAGTGATGTTTCTCGTATGGATCAAATATATCCGCCTCGGAATACAGGCAGAATGCCTCATGGAGCAGCCATTTGCTGCCTCTCGCATACTTCTCCTCACAATCATTGTAAGGCTCGTCTCCGCAGCACGTAATTTTCGCGCCATCACCCATATCCATACAGAATCCAAATTGCTTTGTCTTAGTTGAACCAGTATCAAAAAATGTGACCTTTTTGCCCATTATCTCTTTCGTATCGCCGTCATTCACCTCAACCAGATGAAGTCTGTCACCAATATATACTGTCTCCTTCTTATTAAGAAGTTGCATTGCCATCTCCCTAAGTAAAGCGATGACCTCGTCATGTCCGTATATAACGGCTTCGCCTTCATACGAACCTTTTTTCATATGCTGGCATATCATGCGGATCATCCACACCGCGCCGAGTATATGATCCACATGTTTATGCGTCACAAATATTGTCCTCATGTCCTGCCAGTTAAAACCCGCTTTCTTAAGCTGTGACAGTATGCCGTTACCACCGCCGCCATCCACTAGAAAATGTTCGTCTCCATCTGACAGCACAAAGCATGTATTATAACACTCTGTCACAAGTGCACTTCCTGTTCCAAGCATCGTTATGTCCATACACCCATTCTTCCTTTCCCCAATACTTAATTCGTATAATAAGCACCATCCGCAGACTCATATTAACCTGATTAACAGCTTACTTCTCCGGCTCCTTGCACACATCAACCCAGCCGGCAGCCCCAGATGCATCCTCAAGCTCAGAGATGGTGAGATTCACTGCACTGTGGTCATTGCCCGCCGCAGGAAAAACCCTCTCGTATCTCTTGAGGCTCTCATCAAGGTATACATCTATCCCCGGATTTATGCCAAATGGACACACTCCGCCCGGTGCATGTCCGACAAGCTCCTCCACGCTATCAAATGGCACCATCTTCGCCTTGACGTGGAATCTGTCTCTATATTTCCTATTGTCAACTCTGGCTGTGCCCTCGGTGAGTATGAGTACTATCTTGTCATCCTGTATGAACGCCATGGTCTTAGCGATCATGCCCGGCTCAACTCCAAGCGCCTCCGCCGCCATGGCAACAGTTGCCGTCGGAGCGTCTATAAGTATGATCCTGTCTCCATATCCTTTATCTTCAAGAAACTTTTCTGCCTTTTCCAGTGACACGGCTGTACGTCCTCCTTGTTGTAATTATCTGTATTCCAGCACTTCATCCATTTTCTTTCCAGGCCGCATCTCCGGATTCTCTGCAACAGGTTCTGGATCGCCGCACCTCGATAAGCTGTCTATTATCAAAAGTATCATAATTGCTGTATATCTATAGCCATGCACTCCTCAGATGCCTTAAATCCCACTGATTCATACAGCGGTCTGCCGCTTTCCGTGGCATCAAGGCTTATCTCCGTGGCACCATGTACGCGCGCGTCCTCTATAAGCATATTCACAAGATGCCTGGCGATTCCTCTTCTCCGATAGTGCTCTTCTGTATATACATTCATGAGATGTGCTCTCTTTCCTGATGAGTGAGAAAATGTTGGCATTATTTCAATATAAGACATACTGGCACACGCCACACATCTTCCGTCATTGACAGCTACAACTGTTGTCTGATCACCCTCAAGAAAATACCTTCTGCTGCTCACCACCAATTCATCATCAAATATGTAATCAGCAGGAAGATCATTGACTATCCTAAGCATGGACAATCTGACATCCATCAGCATATCTATATCATTTGCATCTGTCACTCTATACTCCATAATACCCCCTTATTAATCCTTGACATTTTTATGCCTCCTGTTATAATAACACAAGTCGGACGGTATGTTGAATATTAATATACCTTGCAAGGTGTTCTGCAGATGCAGGATTCCCGGATGGAACATGAATCGCGATAAAAACATATCAGAATTTTCATGAGCCAGATAAGATACTTTATCTTATCTGGCTCTTTTTTTATGCGGCTGGCAGGTTAATGTGTCCCCGCGATCATGTGCCTTTCCGATTTTCAATGATTTTCAATTATAAACTTTTTTTGTTAAGGAGATTTACAAATGGACCTGTTAAGAGACAATCTGAAAAAGCTTTACTTCAAATTCCTCATTCCTTCCCTTGGAAGTGCCATGGTCATGTCCATATACACCCTGACTGATGCCATCGTCATCGGCAAAGGTGTTGGAACTGATGCCCTGGCCGCTCTGAGCATCACAACGCCTCTGCTGTGCATACTTATGTCAACCGGAATTCTCTTTGGCGTAGGTGGATCAGTACAGATGAGCGTGCACAGAGGAAGTGGCAACACAGTGAAATCTAACCGCTACTTCACCGTGTCATTCATGATGATCGCAGCAGTCACCGCACTGCTGTGGATACTGTACGTAACATGCATGCCATCACTGCTGAGGCTCATGGGTGCAAATGCCACTCTATACCCATATGCCATGTCATACATGCACTATATAAATATATTCCTGCCGGTTGCAGTATTTTCCAACTTCGTAGCTATATTTGTGAGGGCTGACAATGATCCGAACCGCGCCATGGCAGGCGTCCTGCTGGGTGGAGTGTTCAATATCGTGATGGACATTGTACTGGTATTCCCACTGAAGCAGGGAATCAGCGGAGCCGCACTTGCCTCCGTAATCGGTATGCTGATCCAGATACTTGTCGCCTCATCACATTTTCTCAGCAAGAAGAATGAGCTGCGTTTCATAATGCCACACAGGCTCCTGAACAGCATGAAGAATATCGTGACAGCCGGTATCCCGAGCTTTTTCAATGAATTTGCAAATGGATTTATAGTACTGCTGTTTAACATACAGATATTGAAGTACTGCGGCGAGAATGCCCTGTCCATATACAGCGTCATCTCCAACTGCGTCATCCTGTTCAATTCTCTGTTCACAGGAGTTGGTCAGTCTGTGCAGCCTGTGATCTCGACCAACTACGGAGCAAATAACATAGGCAGAATAAACGCCATAAAAAGAATGGCTTACACAACCATCCTGATCATGGGTGCGCTGTTCTCACTTCTTGGAATACTTTTTCCAAGGGTGCTCTGCGGTGTGTTTATAGATATGAATGAAGGTCTTGGTGTCATTGCCGATCTTGGTGTCAGAGCGTACTTCTTTGCATTTGTGCCATTTGGGATCAACCTGATGACCTCCTACTATCTCCAGGCCATACTGAAATCCGGGCAATCTCTGTGTATATCACTGCTCCGAAACATCATACTCAGCAGCGTGTGTATACTGACGTTCCCAGTTTTGATCGGAGGCAACAGCTTGTGGTTTGCTGCACCTGTGACCGAGGCTGTGACTCTTACTGTCAGTCTGGTATTTCTAGCGCGGCAATCCCCAAGGTAGGGTAGCCATTAAATGTGTATGCAAATTAGGCGATATTAGATATAATGAATGTGTTGACTTTAACAAATAGGGATTAGGGGGTATAAAATGAAAATGCACGAAATGGATTTGATGGAATTCCTTATTAAAGAAGGACACACTGATATTGCAGAAAGTATTAAAGACTACCGAAAAAATACTATTAAAATGTGTGTGAAGGATGTAGAAAATGTAATTGCAAAAGGCACAAGTAAAATCGGTGGCTTTCCCGATCTTCCGCCCGAAATTCCATATCCCACAATGTCGGGCTATTCCTGCAAGCGCGGAGATGACACTGAGCGGTACGAAAAATCAGCAATGCAGCTTGTTGCTCAAATCAATCTTACGGACATTGCCGACTTGGATATTGAAAACAAGCTTCCGCACACGGGTATTTTATATTTTTTCTGGAGCGGAGAAATCGACTCAATTCACCAGACCAACAAATGGGTTGAAAGCGTTGCTGACGCCCCCGAAAATTCGGCTTATCACAAGGTGATCTGGTACAACGGCGACCTGTCAAATTTAAATAGAACTGAGCCGCCTGTTCCATATTATTCAAAGTATTTTACAGAAACTTTTGAGGAAAAGGCTGTCGAGTTTGAACTCACCACAGATTATCAGCCACTGGGAGATGTGCTTGACTGTGACCTATTTGACCGTCTTGAAGAAGTTGCTCCAGATTATGATATCGAATATCTTTCGTATGACGGAAACAAATTATTCGGTTATCCTACGGGTGGTAATATTCCGGATGTAAATGCAAAAACACATCTGCTGTTTCAATATAGTTACAACGTTGGTTGTCTATGGAATATCTTTTGGATCATTTCAGATGAAGATTTAAAGAACCGCAATTTCGACAAAGCGGTCTTTAGTTTCGATTTGGACTAATAACTATAATTCTAAGTAGGAGCAGAACACTCCTGCTCCTACTTGGTATAAATTCAGTGCTTTATACAGAATTCACAGCCACCGCTCTGTCCAATACAGTCTCTGCAATCAGAATCCACCGCATACACATCTTCACCCGCGATCAGATATGTTCCAACAAGACTCATCTTCGGTGACATACGTTCTCCGTTCCATGACACGCCTACCTGTGATGCATCCATAAGTCCAAGCAGCTCGGATACAGCATCCATGCCCATTCCATAATATCCCGGACCGAATGACGGACTGCAATACTTCTTCTCATATACACTGTTCTTTCTCTCAAGATATCCCTGTATCCACCCTCTTATGACATCCATGCATGCCACCTGAAATGCCTCCATATAATACTGTTCAAGAACCGAACCCGCACTTTCTATGTCGATCTCCGGCGCATGGAATGCATACAGATATCCATTTTCAACGCTGCTCAGATCAAGCTGTTCAAGGACATTGCATTTTATCCTCTTCCTGCCAAATTCAAAATAGCCCTCATGAACGCACTCCACCGCAAATGGCTGCAGCAATACTGACACCTGGCAGTCTACTGAGGTTTCCGAAGCATTTTTCGTCATGATCCGGTCAAGCACTATTTCTGTCTCCCGCTGATGTTCCACACGCATGTCAGGTTCCATGTCATTTATATGCGTGATCTGTACCAACCTGTCCTTTATTTGCTGTCTCAGCTTTCTCAAGTCTACATGCAGTATCTCTTCCTGCCTCTGCAAATGAGCAATGACTTTGTCGTACATCTCCGGTCTGTGAACCACCAGACATGAGCTGCAATCCTTTATCTTCTGTCCCCTTCCATTCACTATATACTCAGGACTGCCTATGCAGCTCTCATCAAAATAAAGTGGGCAGTAACAGAACAGGCAGTTAAATTTATCTTCATCTTTTACCTTATGGCACGGGAAGAATTCGCAATCCCGGTTCTGGAAAAATTTGTAGTTGTTATTCATTGTTCAATTATTTTATGCAATTTCTTTCTTCTTTTTTTATACTTTCTCTTCCTTATAACTTCCATACATGCATAGAGAACAAAACCAACTACAGATGCGACCGCACCAGATCTCAGCCCCGGCGTATGATATACCATTTTTATGGTATGCTGTCCTTTACTCAGTTTAATCCCCATAAATGTATCCGCAAGCTCTTCTATATCAGCACGCTTTCCATCAACTGTCAACGACCATGTCTTTTCGTATGGTATTGAAAGGAATATCTCTGAATCACTGTCCAGCGCCACTTCTCCTGATATTTTATTTCCTGATATATTCAGATTGCTTGTATACCCTGATTTCAGCTGCTGAACGGCATTATCAAATTCTGCCATATCCAACTGCGCTGCATAAATCGTATGTCTCTTATCCTTATTGGTATCTCTCTTTATCTTCAGCTCTATTTCATCACCAGCCTTATAATCTCCAAGGTACATACTGTTAATTTCAAATCTATGACATGCATTCTGAACAAATTCGCCATTCGCATATATACTGCAATTGTGGTCATATAAACTGTTGTGTATATCACTTCCATCAACAAATACATACACAGGACCATCGTTCGCTACACTAAGTTTCCACACCTCATTATTTTTTTTGTCTTTACGAACATATTCAGTCTGAACATCATTATATACTCTGGTATTCTTACCCGTCATTGCAGATATCAGATTTTCCTGATTCTTAAACGGATCTCTTCCGAATGACAGATTTCTCATATCCTCACTAACAGGATATCCAAGCGGCAATGCATATTCATTTTTATAAACCTCTGCATTTTTAGTCTTTATTCCTGTATCCTCATAACCTGTTGCCGCATCCTTAAGCTGGACATACTTTATAGACAGCAATGAATCAGCAAGCAGCATCGGACTATTCCAGTATGTTTCACACAAGAAATATTTTTCGCCAGGGATGTCCGAATATCCCATATTTGCAAGGAACCTGTCAACATTAAAGTCATATGCCGAACTATAATGCTCTATACTGTTATATCCATACAGTAATGATTCTCCAGTTGCTATCTCTCTTCCCAGGCCATACAGATAATTATAATTGTTTTCGTATCTGTAAAAAGTATCTCCAGAATCAGCATTCAATTGATCCACAACATTTTCTGCATCCAGAGAATACTCCGTAAATGCATTTACATCATTATTATATTCCGAAAAAGCAAGGTATACATTATACCCCGACTCCAAAACAGTTAATCCTATTGCGATCCAGCAAACAGTATTTATCAACAATCTACTGTTCCTAATACACCTTATCACCAATGCTCCAATGCAAAGTATAAATAAATACAATACCACAAGACGCAATGGGGAATTTATCTTTTTTATGTAATATAAAAACGCTAAACCTGCTGCTACAGTCATCATGGCTCCGGCTATTTCCTTATTCTCGACTTCGCCGCGCTCATATAACTGAATTTCCCGTGCTGCAATCATTATCATTACAAAAGAGAAAACAAAACTAAACCTGAAAAAATATGATGTACTCCTGACAAATACGGTCCATACAAGTTCCATATCTCTAAGGCAATAACTTCCACATAGCAAGGCCAGAAGACAGAACATACATATTTTTTCTGATCTTTTTACTTTTTTATTGACAAAAAATGCGATTACCGCAACTAAAACTATCGTTCCCGTGAATATCAATGGGGCATCCTGCGCATTTACTTTTGCACTCACATCAAATCCACTCAGGAACTGTGTTATGTCCATATTTACAATTCTGCTGAGACCAACCGTATTATTTGTTGCTTTTCCACCTATTAATGATACACATGCCGGAAGTAATATACACATACTCGCCAATACTCCGCATATCATCGTTGCCACATATCTGCCTATACTTCTCAGATCATTTTTCAATGCATCTTTTATTTTGTAATCATATGCATTAAGATATTCGACAATAAACAATATTCCCGACATGAGGCATACCATATATCCGGTATACCAGTTACACAGAATTGCCATAAACACAGATCCAAACAGCAAACCTGTTCTTTTCTCATTGATACATTTCCACACACCAAGTGCAATCAGCGGAAGAATTATAACCCCATCAAGCCACATGACATTCCTACAATTATACACATTGTATTCCATAAGTGCATAAAGCGTGGATAAAACCAAAGAAGACTTTGCCGATATACGGAATCTGTTATGAATATATATATATCCTGTTATGCCGCATAATCCAATTCGTAAAATTATCATAAACACCATAAAATATGGAATATGCGCCTTAGAAAAGAAAACCAGGAAAATATTTAACGGACTAGAAATATAGAAACCAATCAGACCAATCATCCTACCACCAAGGGATTTCCCCGCAGAATATTCTATGCTCGCCTTACCATGAAACACATCCCACAAATATCCATAATAATCTTTGTGTTGCAATAATGAATCCCACACCAAAGTTGACTTACTACCAAACGGGATCACCCCGCATATAGCCATAACAGCCAGCAGCACCAGAATTGGCAAGACAAAAGCCAGTATTATAATAACCGCAATTCTTTTTTTAGATCTCTGTTCACTCATCAATAACCTCCATACCTATTATGACACCGAGACGAGCACGGCTCCAACCAATATCAAAATAACTCCACCTATCTTTTTTTTCGATATTTTCTCTTTCAAAATAAAATAGGATATAACCATAGTCCAGATATATGTAACTGATGTCAAAGGCAAAACGACTGAATAATCAAGATATCTCAGAACATATATGTTTAACAGCGCTGATACAAGATACAACGCACCACCTATGTATAAATTAATATTTTTTATTGTAGCTATTATGCTCTCAGAAGCGGACGCCTTTTTCAAAAATAATGATGCCACCGCACCACTTAATGTCATAATCACAAGTACAATATAATATATCAGCATTCTTCCGTATCCCCTCCTGCTATCATTATCACTCCTGCAATTATAACAAGAACACCTATACATTTCACAAAGCCAACTTTTTCACCAAGTACTATAGCTGCAAGCACTATACTTAACACATAATTCAAACTCAGCATCGGTTGTAAAACTGATAATTTACCATACCTGTATGCAATTATCATCACAAGAGCTCCAACGCCATAAAATCCAAAACCGACTATCATGTATATAAGGCCTTTATCAGCCGACATTTTCCAGAGCATCTGCCCTATACAGGCACATATCGAGGAAATTATCATCAATATGATTCCCTTTTTATTTTTCTTTATTGACTCGAGCATAATTTTGTCTCCTGTAAAAATTTGATTTTTCTATCTACGAAACTATTTTCCGTAAAAGTGGTATTTTTTCCATGATCAGAGTAACAACATATCCACACATGAAAAGCACAACACAATAAATCAACGATGCTAACACTGGTGTTGAATGTAATTTATCCTGAAGAAAACTCATCAAATTCTTGAATGTGTCTGTATAGTTTTTAAAATATACATGAATTAGATAAATGCCAAAAGTACATCCGCCAACCGAGACTATCGGTTTTTTCAATCTAAACAGTATGTTTGTATTCGAATTCAGATATTGACATGTTGCAAATATTGCCACGCAGTTTACCAGAACAAATGTACCAAAAAACATTTGAGAATCCTTTTCGTTACAAATTCCTGTAATTCGAGCTCTGTAATATGTCATATAACAAGAGATCAAAATAGCAACTATGTTTATCCCCCACAAAACTAACAACCTTTTCTTAGTCCAAAAGTTTTTAAGTCTGCAATTAAGGAAATATCCTGCCAGAGGAAAAACAACAATGTTTGTTGCCAGCCACTCAATAGAAACATTTACATTCAATGGATGTCTATCCTGAAATACACGATACTGCAAGCATGGAACCAGCATACAAAAAGCAATATATAAAACCAGTGCATACTTATAATCATTATCAGAAAGCCCCTGTGCAAATCGCTGCAATAATGGAAGTACTATCAGCATTGAAAGATAAGCATATAAATACCAGTATGAAAAATTCCACCCGTTAGAATATAATTTTGTAAAGAAGTGAAATATATTAAATTTTTCATTTCCTTCGCCAACTTCTAACAGATAATAAAATACGGACCAGACAAGCAGAATACTGAATATATGCAGGACCCTATGCCGCCATAAATATTTTACCGGTTCCGGTTCTCGTCCCAACATAAGTGCACCTGCTATCACCAAAAACAACGGCACGGACACCTTACAGGAAATAGACAAAAACAAATATAACCAATAATGGAACGTATGAGGATCATAAGACAAAAACTTTGAAAATCCATTCGCCCCTGTATGATTATATAGCACAAAAAAAGCTGCTATTATACGCATAAGTTCAATATCCAACCTCTTTTTTGCAACCAAATTCAATTTTTCCCCCCTCAGGTATCATACCTTTTCTTTTTCATTTTGAAGTTTTCTTCATATGATCAACTTGAATAAGCTTATACTCAAAGTCTCTCTTATCCTGACTTCTAAGTGTGCTGAGAAGTACTCCCACCGCAAAGAACAGAATTGCCATCACCATCACAAATCCGCAAACGATCAGAGTTGGGAACCTGTCTACAACACCAGTTTTAAAATATGCAGAAAGTACCGGGATGAAGAATAATATGCTACACAGCGCAAGTACAAGTGATATGGCTGTAAAAAATCCAAATGGCTTGTAGTTCTTATACAACTTAACTATCGTAAGCAATACCTTTATACCATCTGAGTATGTATTTAACTTAGATTCACTTCCATCAGGTCTATCTCTATATTCAATAATTACATTCTCAACCTGCATATTTCTATCTACAGCATGGATACTCATCTCTGTTTCAATCTCAAATCCTTTTGACATAACCGGATATGTCTTAACAAATTCATAGCTGAATGCTCTGTATCCCGTCATTATATCTTTTATAGATGTCTTAAAAAGATTATTTATAGACCACCTTACTATACTATTTCCAAAATTATGAAATGGTCTTTTATTCTCCTGGAAATATGTACTGGATAATCTGTCTCCAACAACCATATCAGCATTTTTGTTTATCACAGCGTCAACCATTTCAGGTGCACACTCAGCAGGATATGTATCATCACCATCAACCATTATATACACTTCTGCATCAATCTCCCTGAACATTCTTCTGATGACATTTCCTTTGCCCTGCTTGTACTCTTTTCTTACAACTGCTCCAGCTTTTTCTGCAAGTTCAGATGTCTTATCACTGGAATTATTATCATACACATATATTGTGGAGTCTGGCAAAACTGCCTTAAAATCTGTGACAACCTTATAAATTGTCTTTTCCTCATTGTAACATGGAATCAGTACTGCTATTTTATCCATTCTATGTTCTCCTCATTCGATTATTTTCTACGCTCTATTCTTAGCGGCCCCCATAAACATGACAACCGGAACAACTATTCCAACGATCATCATGGCAACGGCTATAAGCTTGCTGTCACCGGACACCAGTGTCACTATACCGCTTATTATCGCAAGTATCACCAGAAATGCTGCCCATACAACTATGGCTGACGCCTTTGCAACCTTGTTGCTTCCGGCTATTCCAAATATACCGCCTATGATGGCTGCAAGCGATGCTATTCCGGCCACAACGCCACATACGACAGCCTTTGTCGATGGCTCATCTGCAAGCACAAGTTTTGCAATGTCATAATATCCGGCATTTACAAGCCCCCATATGAGCATGATGAGCGACGATGCCGTCACCATTCCCTTTCCAGGTAATTTTTCCATAGATTATTTCTCCTTTTTCATTCTCATATCACTGTCTGCTCCACACATAACAGAAGGCCTGTGTTCTGGCTGCAAACTTCTCAGTCTTGAGCAGTTCTCTTACCTCTGCCTTTGTGTACCATCCTGGAGTGATCTCCTCCAGAGTTGAAGTGCTCGGCTTGAACTCGCCTCTCGCCTTGCCTACAACACACATATTTGTCTCATTTGAAAATCCTACAGCACTGTAGCTTGTCCCTATTGTGTCACTGATCTCGTACAGCTCAAGTCCCGTTTCCTCCATAAGCTCACGTCTGGCACTGACCTCAGGAGTCTCCCCCGGATCTATGAGTCCGGCAGGGAAATTATATACCCATTCACCCGGAGCAAGTCTGAACTCCTTATCTATAAGGATCCTCTCATCTGCCTCGTCTGTGGCGATGATGACCACCGCATCTGCTGCCTTGCCATGAAGTCCCTCGAAATCGGTGATTTCTCCATTCCTGCTTATCATCTCATAGTTCTTAACTATTCCGTCTACAGTCTCGTACTGAACATCGTATCGTGTGATGAACTTTCCCTGTTCTTTCTTTTCAATTCCTACAAATTTCAAAACACTTTCTCCTCTACTTGCAAAGCTCTGCCACAACCTGATTGATGACCTTGCCGTCTGCCTTGCCCTTGAGTTCAGCCATGACAGCCTTCATGATCTGGCCTTTATTCTTTGTTGCTATCACATCTGCAAATTTTGTTGTGAGGATATCTCTCACCTCATCCTCTGACAGAAGCTTTGGCGCATACTCGTTGAACACATCATATCTTGCCTTGTACTGCTCCAGAAGATCTGTTCTGTCTGCAGGGCAGGTATCGATCTGCTCTTTTACAGACTTGATCTCCTTGAGGATAACACTATCAACTATATCCTCAGGAATGTTGTCTCTGCAGCCGTTATCGATTCCGACCTTCTTAACTGCTGATACGAGGGATGAGATGCTGTCCTTTCTCTCCTTATCCCTTGCCTTCATTGCTGCTATCATATCCTTCTGTAACTTCTCAAGTGTCATTTTTATTTCCTTCTTTCTTTATTTTTATCACTTTTTTATTTTATACCATATTGAACGCTGCTTTTGCAAAACAACATTCTCCGCCTGAAGCTGTTCCAATTTCTTCTGAATATCTGCTTTTTCTGTCTGAAGTTCTCCAAGTTTTGCCTGAAGATCAGATTTCTCCTTCTCAAGTTCTTTTATCCGGATACCCCTGTCAGCCTTTTCCTTATATGTCTGCTGTAGTTTTGCATTTATCTCCGACTTTTCCTTGTATGTTCTTTGAAGCTTGGCATTTATCTCTGACTTTTCCCTGTAGGCACGCTCATTTTCTTCAATGCGTTTCTTTAATTGTCTGGAATTTCTACCAATCTCATCCCTCAATTCTCTGCGTTCTTTTTCATGACATTCACATACCCTGATCAGTGCATCCTCTACTGGCTCTCCATCATATTCAAGAATCTTCTTCGCAAGTGCATTATCTCCATATTCAGGTTTAAGCCATTTCTCTATCTTCTGTAACTGAACGTCATTCTGGTCGGCGTCCACATTCTTATGGTAAAGGCCTATTTCCTGTGAGCCCGGTAAGTACCGAAGATCCTCACATGGCATAGCCGCCACAACCGGAACTCCTGACATGATCTCTATTAGCTTAAGCCAGATGTCATCCGCCCACAGGCACATCTCCACCATCTTGTCTTTGTCGAACCACTTATCATCATAAATTCCTGGTGGATATAAAGTTCCTGCGCCCCCGGTTGCAAATAACTGCATCTTTGGTCTGTACAGACAGGCAACCGTCTCCTTCATCCAATACCTGTACGGAATAAGCTGTCCTTTATCCGAAATGACCATCCAGTGTGTCCTCACAGCGGATACCGCCTCTGGATACTGTAAATATGACATATACAGATTCTCAAGCATGTATGGAGGATATTGCAGATCGTCATCTATCGTCACGACCACGTCGTCCGTGAACTCCTGCAGCGCATAGAAATACTTCTTGTGCGGCTTCAAATCATCACACCATCTGACCTCCAGCTTATCCTCAAACTGCAGCTTTCTGAGATCATCCGGGAGATCGTCATCCTTATTAGGGAACTGCTCCTCCGCCAGCCACAGAACAATCTTATCTGCCTTTCTGGTCTGTGAATATATCGACTCAAGCATCTGTGCTATGCCCGCAATTCTGGCGGGATAGGACGTGAGCGACACTATTATCCTTCTCGTCTTGAGCTTTTTCAGCTCCGATGAATCATGTTTCTTTATGATGGAATATTTGCGGAATAACTTGTCATCATTGAGTCCCTTCTCTGTCAATCCGTCAAATATCTCACTGTTAAATACGCTGTGCGCTTTCTCGTAAAACTCTATTCTCTCTGCAGAATCCAGTTCTCTGCAATACTTCTCATAATTGTCCACATACTGACGTATGGCAAAGTACATAACAGCATTCCACAGATCAGTCCTGTCTGCCATGCCCTTCACATGCTCCGTCACACAGTCAACGGTCTTCGGAACATCCGGCAGCTTCTCATCCTCACTCTCAGGAACAACATTCCTTGAAAATGTCAGATTGCTTATATATGCTATCTTCTCCGCCGCTACAGCTCCAATTGCCGAATATATAGCTTCGCTGTCACAACCGGCAATGCCCAGTCCTGCATCTATTATGAACTGCTTTCTGTAGAGTTTATTGCCAACTAATGGTCGTACCACATTCATGATCCTGCCACGGCAGTCCTTCCAGTTAAACACCTGCTTTCCGCCGTGAACCCACTCAAAATGTACACCTCTTCCGAAGGTCTTCCCACCGTCACTGTCTATAAGCTCGCAGTTCGAAATCACCATGTCCGCCCCGCTCTGCTCTGCGGCGTCATGCAGCTTCTCCAGCATGTTCTCCGGATAAACCTCCGAGCCATCCACGAACAGTATATATTCTCCGTGCGCGCGCTCAAGCCCCGCGAATCTGTCCGCTTCTATTATCTCGTACTCCTTAAATGTCTGGCCAGCCAGCTTTGTCCGGCATGTCTCCACACCGCTTCCGGCTGTAAAAATCACTGATATAACCGGTTTCATAACCCGATACTCCTTTCATTGAACACCATCCTGTTGCTGTCCCTCATGATGTCCCGCCTCTAGGTCTGTCAATAAATTTTATATCTTAAGTATTTCCGATAGATTCTTCTGTATTCCTGCCGCAACCTCAGGCTTATTCATGGAATACACATGTATATGCTTCACTCCATTTGCCATGAGATCTATGATCTGGTCTGTGGCATATGCAATTCCCGCCTGCCTCATCGCAGCCTCTGTATCGCCAAATGCATCGACTATGCTCTTGAATCTCTCCGGCACGTTACAGCCTGAGAGCTTGACAGCATTCTTGACCTGTACTCTTCTTGTTATAGGCATAATACCCGGTATGATCGGCACTGATATTCCCACCTCTCTGATTCTGTACATGAAATTAAAGAATATGTTGTTGTCGAAGAACATCTGGGTCGTGAGATAATCACATCCAGCATCAACCTTTTTCTTAAGCCCAATTATGTCTTCGTGCTTATTTGCCGAGTCTGGGTGTACCTCAGGGTAACATGCTCCGCCCACGCAGAAATCTCCTGTCTCCTTGATGAGCTCCACCAGCTCTGATGCATGTGAGAACTCTGCAAATACCTGTCCATCATAGTTCTTCGGTATATCGCCGCGGAGAGCAAGTATATTCTCTATACCGGCATTCTTCATGTCAGCAAGCGCAGTCTTGATGCCCTCTTTGCTGGCACACACGCATGTCAGATGTGCTATGGTCGGCACGTCGTACTTCTCCTGGATCTCCTGGGCAAGCTGGATCGTATGTCCCTTGGTGCTTCCCCCGGCACCATATGTAACGCTCATGTAATCCGGCTTAAATGCCGCTATACCAAGCGCCGCTGCCTCAACATCCGCAAAGTCTGTATCCTTCTTTGGCGGGAACACCTCAAATGAGAGTGTCGCCTTGTCCTGTGTTATCAAATCTCTTATCTTCATGTACTACCTCTGTATATTTGTCTATTACTGTTTATTTCAATCTGGACTCATTTATATCCGGACTCATTTGTATCCGGTCCCGATAAATAATTTTGCTTTTTTGCTTACAGCTCTTCAAGCAGCGCCGGAATATCCATAAGTTTTTTCACCTCATAGTCCGGATGTATATCCGCCGCCTGCTGACCATCAGGGTTGAACCATATCGTCCTTATCCCAGCATTTATTCCGCCCTGAATATCTGATGTCAGACTGTCTCCTATGATCACAGTCTCATCTGCCTTTATCTCTGGTCTCCTGCCAAAACAATAATCAAAGAATTCTCTGGACGGTTTCTCTGCTCCAGCATCCTCAGATATGAATATATCCTCAAAATACTTGCCTATACCGCTGTCCGCAAGTCGTCCGCTCTGTACATTTGAGCCGCCATTTGACACAATGTACATTCTGTATCTTCCGTGCAAGGTTTCAAGCAGCTTTATCGTATCAGGGAATACAAATCCCTTCTGGCTGAGCTGATCCTCATAGTAGGCTGTCGCCTCTGCAGCAGAGTATTCAACTCCCAGCTCTGCAAAAAGTATCTCATATCTGCTCTCCTTCACCTGCTGCCTTGTGAGCAGTCCCTGTTCAAGCAGTTTCCATCTCGATTTGTTGATCTCGCTGTATCTGGATATGACCTTTTCTGTAGGCTCCACCCCTATATGCCTGAGCATATTGGAGAGCGCTCTGCTCTCGCTGCGCTTGAAGTCCAGCAGTGTCTCATCCAGATCAAACAATATGTTCTGTACCATATAACTTCCTTATATCTTTCTTTTCAAATTCATATGCTGACTTATCAATGTCTGCCGTTATGGTTCTGTATTTTATACATTACTCTTATGCGTAGCTGCCGGATTTTTCCAGTGCGCACATTCTTAAATATTATATTCCACTCACCTGATAATAGCAATAGAGCCGGTTACAAATCTTCTGCTGTGACCGCCCTCTCTTCGGCAATCCCGCACGATCCGCAACCGGCTCTGTTCCGTCTATTTTATTAAGTTTATTTGTATTTTCATTTACTTCATGCTCTTGCTGAGTCCGCTCATCGCGAACTCTGACAACTGTTTTCTGTAGAGAAGTGAACTGAGCAGATACTCTATAACACCACCCAAAAGGATGGCCGCATATCCAAGGATAGCAAGCTTTACAATTCCAAGGCTTATAACCTCCGATATATGATGGTGATACAACCAGGAATTTAGTGTTGACATGCAGGTCATTATCACCAGCATAAACACGATAAGACTTGCCACAAAATATTTGTAACATACGCCACAGAATATCATAGCTCCGAACAATATAAATATGATCATAAACAATGTATCCTGATAGTTTTCTGTATTCTCCGGATACATTCTGATAAGTATATATTTCTCCGCAACAAGTATTGTGAAAAGTACAAGATACACAACTGTGCTGACGATCACTGGCATTCCCACCTCCAGTTTTCTCTTCATCACGCTTGACTGCACATAGTCCGATGCATTCATGTATATTATCATCTGGTAGGCAAACATTCCAGTCAGCATAAAATAGAAACCGCCCAGAATATTCGTTCCGTGTGATGACAGTTCGAACACAAACCCTATTGCAGTGAACAAAATAAGCATCATCACATTTGTCTTTAACTTATATCCATATCTGAGAAGTTTAAAACCAAGTATCAAATCTTTCATCCCTTAATCCTCCTTGTCTAATATATATCATTCCTCCCGCCGGCAGGCGGGGCGGATAGTCTAAGCCGTTTCCAGCCTTGAACAACAATCTGTTAATCCATATCCAGATAAGACGCCTCAACCTTGCGGTACATATGTCTGCGCGTCACATATATTCCAACCGGCAGCAATACCGCCAGTGCTGCAACTATGAGCCATGTAAACTTCTGCAATCCCGAAGATATCGTTATATATATAACCGCAGCTCCCGATGCTCCTGATGACAGCATGGACAGCAGACTCATGACCTGAACATTCTGGACATATCTCGTAATGTTCAGCGCCCACACGGAAATATCTGCTGTGAGCAGTATCGACAGGCAAAGCAGTCTTACCGGGTTACCCACCATAATTTCATATGGTACGGCCACTATCACCATGCATATCGCGATCCTCGCCGGTCGGACAAGCAGATCCGCCGTAAGCGCATTCCGTAACATGGCTTTCCCCTTTGTTGACGTCTTCAGATAATCCATTCCAAGGCAGCCCTTCACACATATTGCACCGAATCCCCAATAATCAGCCATAACCTCGATCGCAGTCATGAGCGCCGCTCCCACACCGAGCATGACCGCTGTTACATAATATTTTCTCACTCCTATATCGATCAATGCCAGTATCACCCCCAGTATGATCGGTATCAACACATTACACACTAGCCGGTATTTTCCATTCGTAATGGCTCTGTAATCCTTTATCATCCTCATAATTACGCTCCTATAAATACGTGAAACACTCTAAGCAGTTTTTACTTTAATACCATTTTTGTATTATTCTTCATGACCGCCACACTTATCTGAAACAGCGATGGTATCTCCTTGCTCACATTCATGCCTGCAAGCTTGTCCAGATTCTCTGCAAGACAGATTCCCTCAAAGCCATAAGGATTCTTAGTCATGGTATAAAGGATCTTTGATGCCGCCTCCGCATCCTGGGCATCTCCCTTTATCAGTATGTATTTCTCCTTCAGGTCCTCCACAAATCCGCACTCGACCACATTTCCATGTTCCATGATGATCGCATAATCAGTGATACTCTCCATATCGGATATATTGTGTGTTGAGAACAATACACTCTTCTCCCCCGCTCCGTCGCTTATATAATCGCCGATCATCTGGCACAGCTTGTCTCGCATAAGAGGATCAAGAGGCGATGCCGGCTCATCGAGCAGCAGCAGGTCTGTATCCCTCGCCATGACTCCTGCAAGCATCAGCTTAGTTCTGGTTCCATCAGAGAGTGCTGAACACTTTTTCTTCAGGGCAACACCGTCCGGGGAATCAGGAAATATCGCAAGTTCTCGGCAATATCTTTCGAACTCATCCCTGTCAAAATTGTCAAAGAGCAGACTGCTTATCTCCTCCACATCAGATACAGTCCACTGTGGAAGGTAATATCTGCCTGTTCCCGTATAGCCTATCCTGTTCTTTACATCCGCCCTTCTCTCCTTCTCCTCCGATGAATACTTGTCAAAGAAAGTCAGCTCACCTTTGTAATCAAGCCTTATTCCTGAAAGCATATTGAGAAGTGTCGTCTTTCCCGCTCCATTTTCTCCGATGAGTGCTGTCGCAAATCCCTTTGGCACCCTCAAATCAGGTATATCCAGTGTAAATGTCTTAAACTTTTTGGAAATATTCTCCCCTTTTACAGCGCAGTCATAATTCATCATCCAATCCTCCATTAAACCTTAAACTCTCTTCACGTCTTTCTTTTTCCCTATTCTCTGTCCACTTTGTTCTCTGCCTGTCAAATCGTCAGTCCTGTACCATAAGCAAGGCATCAAGCATATTCTTTAGTTCATCGTCCGACAACCCCGCAATACGTGCCGCAGCTATGGCCTCCGTCAAAGATGCCTCTACCTTTCGAAGATGCTGCTCTATCAGCATCTCACTGTCCTGTGCATTCACATAAAAGCCCTTGCCCTGTTCAGCCGTGACCAGCCCTTCCTGCTCCAGCAGCTCATAAGCTTTCATGGTGGTGATAACACTTATCTTCAGATCCCGTGCCAGCCCCCTGATAGACGGCAGATATTCGCCCTGGGCATATTTGCCCGCCAGAATGTCCGACTTGAAGCTGTCTGCTATCTGCTGATATATAGGCACTCCTGAGTTCTGAGAAAGTCTCATATGTACACCTCCTTAAACTGTTCTCAACTGTTTATATGTTATATATACACTATGTACAGATGTGTGTCAACAACTTTTTACTCTAAACCCTAAAATAATAATATCTTCATCTCCTTGTCCACGCAAAAAATCCCCGCCGGCACTGATCTGTTCGGTACCGGCGGGGATTTATCTGTCATATTATTCTATTGTTCAAGCGGGCATGTTATCTGGAACATCTCCTCACACACCTTGTGTACAAGTCTGGCTGTCTCCGTGTCTGCCAGCTTGTAATATACCTCCTTGCCCTCTCTGCGGCTCACGATCAGGCCGCTGCCCTTGAGCTGCTTCAGGTGGTGCGATACGGCCGGATCACTCATCTCCATGGCCGCCGCTATGTTGCTGACACATTCCTCGAGGTGGCACAGCATCCAGAGTATCCTGAGCCTTGTGCCATCGCTGAGCTGTTTGAATATATCTGCCATGCTGCTGCAATCTTCCACAGACGGCATGCATTTTATGATCTTGTTCTCATTGTCGCAGTGACAATGCGGCAAATGTATCTCTCCCATGTGGTATCCTCCTATTCTTTGAAGCTCAGTGCTCTTGTCGCATTTAATACCGCAAGGATCATAACTCCTACATCTGCGAATATTGCCCACCACATGTTGACAAATCCAACTGCGCCCAGTGCAAGGCATGCAAACTTGATCACAAGTGCAAATACTATGTTCTGGTGTACGATCCTGAGTGTCTTCTTGGATATCTTCATGGCTGTCGCTATCTTTGCAGGATCATCATCCATGAGGACGATATCCGCAGCTTCGATAGCTGCATCGGAACCAAGGGCTCCCATGGCGATTCCTATATCTGCTCTCGAAAGTACAGGGGCGTCATTGATTCCATCTCCGACAAATGCAAGCTTCTCCTTCTCTCCCTTGGCTGCGATGAGCTTCTCGACCTCATCCACCTTGTCTCCAGGGAGAAGTTCACTTCTCACCTCATCCACGCCAAGCTCGCTTCCGACTGCATCTGCAACCTTCTTCGCATCACCTGTGAGCATGACTACCTTCTCCACGCCTGCTGCCTTGAGACCACTTATAGCCTCCTTTGCATTTGGCTTGACAACATCTGATATGAGAATATATCCTGCATACTTTCCATCCACGACAACATGTATCTCTGTTCCAACCGATGTAGGAACCGCTGCCTGTATGTTCATCTGCTTCATGAGCTTGACATTTCCTGCGGCAACCTCATGACCATCAACAACCGCTGACACACCGTGTCCGCTGATCTCCTTTGCGTCTGTGACCCTGTTGTTGTCGATTTCCTTGCCATATGCCTCCTTCAGGCTCTTGCTGATAGGATGGTTGGAATAGCTCTCGACCAGCGCTGCCTTTTCAAGAAGATCAGCTTCGCTCATTCCTCCCTCAGGATGTATCTCTGTAACCTGGAACACACCCTTTGTGAGTGTTCCTGTCTTATCGCACACGACATACTTTGTGTATGAGAGAGCCTCAAGATAGTTGGAACCCTTGACCAGAATACCCTTTGCCGAAGCTCCGCCGATTCCTCCAAAGAAGCTCAGTGGAATGGATATTACCAGTGCACATGGACAGCTTATAACAAGTGTTGTCAGTGCTCTGATGATCCACTTGGACCATGCTGCAGGATTACCCATGATAATGTTTACCAATGGCGGAAGCACTGCAAGCGCAAGTGCTGCTATACATACAGCCGGTGTATAATACTTTGCAAATCTTGTGATGAAGTTCTCTGATCTGGACTTCTTCATGCTTGAGTTCTCAACGAGATCAAGGATCTTTGATACAGTTGACTCTCCAAATTCCTTGGATGTCTCGATCTTGATAAGTCCTGTGAGGTTGACACATCCACTGATGATCTCATCGCCGACATGAACCTCTCTAGGTACGCTCTCACCTGTGAGGGCACTTGTGTTGAGTGAGGATGAGCCCTCCACAACCTTACCATCGATAGGCACCTTCTCGCCCGGCTGTACAACTATGACTGTTCCGATCTGAACGTCATCCGGATCAACCTGTTCCAGCTTGCCATCCTTCTCTATGTTGGCATAATCCGGACGGATATCCATGAGTGCTGTGATATTCTTCCTGCTCTTGCCTACGGCGTAGCTCTGGAACAGCTCTCCTATCTGGTAGAACAGCATAACCGCTGATGCCTCCTTGTACTCACCGAGCACCATGGCGCCAACCGTAGCTATAGCCATAAGGAAATTCTCGTCAAATACCTCTCCGTGTATGATTCCGAGAAATGCCTTTTTAAGTATATCGTAACCTATGACGAGATATGGAATCAGGTAAGCCACGATCTCTATGCATCGCCACATAACTGACGGATTCTCAAGATCCACCATCCCGGTCTTGTCAAGCACCGTAAATGTGACAGCCATGGCAACCAGAAGAACCGCCGATATTATAATTCTTCTGAGCACTTTTTTCTGTTTCTTTGTCATAACATCCTCCTATCTGATAGAGCACAGATCTTTCACAGTTAGCCGTGACTAAACAACCTGCTATACCATAATCCGGCAGTCATCATGCACATGCATAACCGCCTTTGGTTACATAAAGATCTCGCAGTCAGGCTCAACCTTCTTACAAGCCTTAAGTACATTCTTCATAACCTCAGCCTCGTCAGCTCCGTCGTCGAACTCAACGCTCATCTTCTGTGCCATGAATGCCACTGTTGCATCCTTAACACCTGCTACCTTCTTTGTAGCCTCCTCCATCTTTGCTGCACAATTTGCACAATCAACTTCAATCTTATACTTCTTCATAATAGTTATCTCCTTTTCATTGTTCTCATTGAATCTATGAACATTTAAACATGTATTTAATTATATGTCAACAGTAAAATGCTATTCTTTTAAAAATTTATTTATATGAACATCTGTGCATTTAAAAAAACCTGTGTATATAACATATATTCACAGGACACGCGGAACGTGTCTTATCATATGCCATATACACAGGTTTTTGTTCCAGATATATCTGATTCCACTTTCAGATCATGTTTCAGATCTTACTTCAGATCCTCCACAAGCTCATAGAGAGCGATCGCTGAGTTGAAGTTATCAGGTATGATCTCATCACTTGGGATGACAACTCCGTACTTATCTGCTATCTCTGAAATGATAGAGATGATATCGAGTGACTCCAGGATTCCGTCGTCAACGAGTGCCTCCTCATTTTCAAAATCAACATTTGGCTTGATCTTCTTGAGCATCTCAATAAATTCTTTCATTGTTCAATTCTCCTTTGTATGATCTTCTCTGCAAACCATCTATACGTTCTGCTCTGCAAGCTTTCTTACTTCCTTTCGCAGAACTGAACCCTTGAACGTCTTTGGTATACTTTCAACATAGATATACTTTCTTGGAAGCTTGTAGCTCTCAAGTCTGTCAGCAAGAAAGCTTTCAAAATCAGCTTCCTCATAGCCATCCTTCTGCACGACCAGTATGACCGGAAGCTCTCCGGTGATCGGGTCTTTGATTGAAGTGTAAGCCACATCATCTATATGCTCATATCCAAGTGCAAGGTCTTCTATCTCTGCAGGAGATATCTTGCTTCCACCATAGTTTATCACATCATCGGCCCTGCCTACAAGTATGCAGTCGCCATCCTCATCCAGATATGCCAGATCCTTTGTCCTAACATATCCATCCACAATGGTCTCAGCAGTGAGTTCGGGGTCATTGTAATAGCCTTCCATGACTATAGAACCGCCCCAGGACAGAAGTGCCGGTGACTCCGGGCTGCCATTTGTAACCACGTTACCCTCGTCGTCAGAGAATCTTACGACCGAGTTCACGGTAGGTCTTCCTATACATCCTGTCTTGTTGCCATTGCCACTGAACTCCAGTATGCATGCGCATCCGGCTTCAGATGAACCATAGAAATTATACAGTCTTGTATGTGGAAGCAATCTGAGCAGCTTCTCCTTGTCTGACTCGGCAAGAGGTGCTGAGCCTATCTGTATATAATCAAGCTGATCTGCATAATCCGCGATCCTGTCATCAGACAAATGGAATATCATTCCGAGTGATGCCGGTGATATCGCCATGGATGTCACTCCGTATTTCTCTATGAGCTTCCACAGCGTTCCGATAAATACCATTCCGTCCATCAGACATACTGTGCCGCCATTTACCATGTCTGACTGGTATCTTCTTATTCCAAATGAATGGTTGAGAGGCATTGGTATTATCTCCACATTGCCCTTCTTCATGGCTGTTCCCTCGATGACATTGCCGGCTATTCCCACATCACCTCTGTGGTGCATGACAACGCCCTTTGAAGATCCGGTTGTTCCCGTTGTGAAGAGCAGCATCGACCTGTCCTCCTCACCCGGAAGCTCAAGCTCTGCCTCGCTCTCATCCTTCATCCTGGTTATTATTTCCTTCTGGCTTATACACTTTATTCCATCCACAGGCTTGTCTGATATGAGACATGCCGCGTCAACTCTCTGGCCTATCTCAACTGCCCTCTCTGCGGATGTGGATTTCTCTATCGGCACGACAAGCACCTGCATGTACTGCAGTGCAGTGAACACTGTCAGATAATCTATGTTCTGTGTGCATCTGATCATTACATGATCGCCCTTGCATATGCCCATATCCTGCAAAGCGTGTGCAGTCTTTCTTATATTGCTCCAATACTCTGCGTATGTGACTGTCTTTCTTAGCTCACACACCGCCAGAGTGTCCGGCTGCGTCTGGGCATACTCCTGAATATAATGTAATACCGTCTGCTTATACATTATTCGTTCTCCTTCTTGTACTTCTCCCATTCTGCCATGAGACTGCTTTCCTCATCTGCCCAGGCATCACAGGCATCAGTCCAGCTCTGCTTCTGCTCATCTGTAAGCTTACTCTGCAGGCCGTAATTGTCCTCTATATATTGTGCGAGATATGTGGTAACCTTCTTGGCACCCGCAATATTTACATGCTTGCTGTTGTAGAAATCTGTTGAATAATCCAGATTCAGTTCATCAAGAACATTGTTCATGTTCAGATAATCATATCCCTTTGAGGCTATGTACTCGTCAAGCTGAAGCTGCTTGGACGCCTGGCCCTTTGATGGATAGTAAGGTGTTGCAACCAGCAGGACCTTCACTCCGAGCTCCTCTGCCTTTGCCTCTATGTCATCGATATATCCGAGTGTCTCATCCGACAGATGAAGCTGTCCGTCAGACTCGAACACAGGCTCCTTGATCTTCGTGATCTTCGACCTCTGCCTACCTGTCTTGAACTCGTCCGTTCCCTGATTGAGTCTGTCTATAAGCACCTGTCTGTCAAATGTCAGCAGATTATCGTGATACTTCAGAATAGGGAACATGAGCTCGAACTTTGACTTCTCATCCGCTCTGTAATACTTCTGTATCATCTCAAACTTCGTCGATGATGGTCTCATGCCCGATGTCATGACCTCCATACGATAATTGTAATGCTCATCCTTTATCTTTGTGACATCGCCTCGTATGATAATACTTCTGACCTCAACCACAAACAGATCCAGATCCTGGGTCTTTGCAGCCTCTTCCATGAGATACGGCGCAAGTCTTATATCCTGAGCCGCAGTACCTATGAGCATCGATGTGTACCCCTGCTCCTCATACGCCTGAGTCGGTATCCAGTATCTGTACATCGAGCTGGAGCCGATGAGCACCGTATTGATGGTGTTATCCTCCTCCGCATAGTAGTTTGTCCACACATCTGAGTCAAAATCCTGTGGTCTTGCCAGTTCTCCCGCCTTGTTCAAGCCAAGAAAAAGCACTGTACATATCGAAAATACTGATATTGTATATTTTATCCACGCTGGCATATCTTTCTCCCTTCTCATTAGAACTGTTCATATATAAATGATGCGCCCGCACCAGAGCCGTATACTCCGCAAATGGCAATGAATGCCAGACCTGCTGCCATAACCAGCCATTTAAATACTATGTTCTGCTTTGCAAGCCATTCTCTGACATCGCCTGTGCTGCCTCTTCTCTCCATGATCTCCTGCGCGATGGACACAGCAAGAAGGAGAAGGCATCCAAATATCAAAACTCTCCACTCTCTTCCTGAAAGCGAAAATTCATCCACAATATTATACACCTTTGAGTGATCAAACACCATGGAACGGATCATCCAGATCGAGCTTCGGATTCCCTGTCCCATAAATATGAGACGTCCTATGACACAGAGGATGAATGTTCTGAGCATTCTGAATATCTCCCAGCTTATGCAGTCAGTCTTTATCCTGAGCGCCTTTGTAAGCTTTGCCAGCGGTTCCTCAAAAAGTGTCGACATGCATATCAGCACTCCGTGATACAAGCCCCATGCTATATAATTCCACTTTGCGCCGTGCCAGAGACCGGTCAGCACCCACACACACAGGATAGGTATGCTCGCTGCAAATACCTTTCCTATCACATTTCCTAGGTGATCTCTTATCTTGACATTGAGCTTGAGGAACAGCTTTGATGTTGACACCGGGTAGAATACATATTCTCTGAAGAATGCACCCAGTGACAAATGCCATCTTCTCCAGAACTCAGGAAGTGTCTGTGAAAAGTATGGTCTTCTGAAGTTCTCTCCCAGAACGATGCCGAAGCACTCTGAAGTGCCCCTTACTATGTCCATACATCCTGAGAAATCGCAGTATATCTGGATGGAATATGCGATTCCCACTGCCAGGAATATTCCGCCATGATAATCAAATGTATGCCCAAATATCTCTTTTGTAAAAGCTCCTATCCTGTCAGCTATAACGATCTTCTTCACAAATCCCCAAAGCATGAGCCAGACACCTCTCATGATAGTGTCCATATTGAAGCTGTGCTCCTCCCAGAGCTGATATCCTACTTCCTCATATCTGGCTATAGGTCCCTGGGTAACATGTGGGAAATAAAGCACATATGACAGGTATCTGAAGAAATTCTTCTGCGCTGATATTCGTCCGTTATACAGATCCACGAGATATGAGATCATCATGAATGAGTAAAATGATATTCCCAAAGGTGCTATGAGATTCCAGTCAGGAATGCTCTGCAATCCGTCGTATGGTATGAATCTCTTTATATTGTCGAGCACAAAGCCAAATGCCTTGAACGCCGCCAGAACACCGATAACTATGACAAGTGCCCACACAAGGAACTTCTTTCTCTTCGCCTTCTCAGCAGCCTTGATCTTTCGTGCGGTTCTTCTGTCCGCATCCTTTGCCAGCTCCTCCTGCTCGTCCAGACTCTTCTGCAGCCTCAGTGAGAACAGATACACGACAACAGCCGTGGCAATGACCAGAAACAGGTACTCTATCCCGGCATATCCGTAGAACACAAGACTCGCAAGGAGCAGTATCACCCACTGTATCTTCTTTGGAACTATGTAGTATAGCACTATTGTACACAATAAAAAAACTATAAATGTATAAGTTACTACTGACATGTCCTCTCCCTCTTCTACAAGTAAAAATTATTTATACACTGCTAAACGCCGGCCAGTATTTTAACAGCAGCGCACATGCTACTGACATGACCGCCAGAACCAGCAGAGTTATCTTCCAGCCCTCTTTGAACATATACTTTGGCGACAGGCCGTATCCAACCGGTATCGCCCTGATGGATGTCGGAAGCATGTATGACAGGTTGACTCCCACAGATGCCACATATATGTACGGTATCGGATTGAGTCCGCAGCCCTGTGTGATGGATATTACCAGCGGCATGGCTACCGCAGCCGTGGCTGTGTTGGATGTCACATCCGACATGAGAAGTGTAACGGCAAGTATCACGAACACTGTGATAAATCCGCCCTTCATATCAAGCTTTGATATACACTCACCAAGTGCCTCTGCAGCACCGGATTTGTTGATGAGTGTTCCGGCGGCAAGTCCACCGGCAAATATATACATAAGTCCCCAGATGATCTTACCCTGAACATTCTTCCACACCATAATACGCTCTCCGTTCTTGTTGGTGAGAAGGAATGATACTATGGCGCATATGATAAATACATACGCCGGCTTGAGTCCCGGAAGTATGCTCTGGTAGAGCTGTCTGGTAAATGCAAGCACCGTGGCAAGAACAAATAACACAAGTGCTATCTTCTCCTCGTAGCTCATAGGAGGAAGCTCCTTGTATTTTGCTACAAAGTATTCCCTTGAACCGCCAAGCATCTCTGTCTTCTTCACATCACGGATCATGAACAGGATATTTACAAGCACAAGTATGAGCATGATAGGCAGGAATCTCACGACCCACGAAGAGTACATGTACTCCTCGCCTGTTATCTGCTGTATATATTCGACCGTCACAAGATTCATCGCACCTCCGAGCGGCGATGCCAGACCACCGAGTCCGGTTGCATATGCTATCGTGAGAAGTATCTTTGATGCAGTCTTGTTTGTCTTGATGTCGTCCATTCCTATATACTTGAGCATGGCGATCGCTATAGGTGTGATCGTCGCACATACCACTGCATTTGGAAGCACCGCTGACAGAACTGCAGACAACACAAACCAGAACACAAGCTGTATCCTCAAACTGCTGCCGATAAGTCTCAGGAATGTAATGGCTATCCTCTTGTCAAGCCCGGTATTCTCCCACATCACGCTTATGATGGAAGCTCCCAGAAGAAGCAGTATCGTCTCGTCTGCGTAGTTGGAAATGACCGCCGACATGTCAGTCATCTGAAATATCGCATTTAAGGCTATCGGGAGGAATGCAGTTACCGCATAGTCCACCGGGCCTGTTACCCACCAGTACGCCATCCACATGATGGTTCCTATCGCTGCTCTTGACTCAAATGTCGTGAATACTCCGTGTGGCAAAAGTGCCGTAAACAGCCCGAATAACAATGGGCCGATCAGTAAATGTACTATTCTCTTTCGTTCTTTCATAAATATAGCTCCTATTTTCAATAAAACACTGATTTTAAATTATACACATTTAAGATTAATCTTTCATTAAAAAAATTAATATATATTAAAATCCACAGACATTATTCTGCATTTACCGGGATTTTAAATGTAAACAGGCTTCCTTTTCCGGGCTCACTGTCAACATCCACGATTCCGCCGTAATATCTGGCGATCTGCATTACCTGTGACAAACCCAGGCCAAAACCCTCCGCACTTCTGTCCGGCTCACCTCTGTAAAAACTCTCAAATATCTTTTCCTTTGTGCTCTTATCCATTCCCCGGCCCTCATCCCTGACCGAGATAAAATAGCTGTCATTTTTCACACCGCAGGACACATGGATATTACCTCCATCATTGCTGTACTTCACCGCATTTGACATCAGATTGTTCACGACGATAACTATATGGTTCATATTCGCTTTGACCATCGTCGGCTTCAGGTCGTAGGTAAATTTAAGATTCTTCTTACAGATGTACTCCACATCATCGCACACAGACTCCACCACATCCAGCAGATCTACATCCTCAACCGCTATGACTGCGTTTTCATTGTCCATGACCGACATCTGAAGAAGCTGTTCTATGAGCCCCTTCATACGTGAGGTCTGTCTCTCGAATACCTCTATGCTCTCAAGCATCTCCTCATCGCCATTCTTCTCCGCGATCTCCCTGGAAAGCTGACACTGGGCATGCATGACTGCTACAGGCGTTCTCAGCTCATGGGATACATTTGCATTGAACTCGGCCTGTCTCTCAAGCTCCTGATGGACTTTTCTGTACAGGTTGTTATTCGCATCGGTCAGCATATCAAGTTCTTTGAACGGACCGTCATACTCCAGATTCTCTGTAAAATCAAGATTGTCCACGCTCTTATCTATCGAACGGTTCAGGCTTCCCATTGGAACTGCTATCAATTTCCTCAAAGCAAATGCATATATCACAAATGCTATCAGCACGATTCCAATAACACAGTATGATTTATATAACAGTTCACTGTAATTGCTCTCTATATCCCTGACGGATACCATGACACAGATCTTGTATTTAGAAGTCTTCTTCAGCGGCTCTTTGTCTGTTCTTCCCTGCCTGACGACCGCAAAATACTTGACCTTCCCTGCATCTATATGCATAAGATCTCTTATGCTTATATCCGGATTATCCGCATATTCCTCAGGCACCTCGCCGTCAAGGATCTCGCCGTCATTTCCCTGAAGGAACACATATATCTGCTCATTACTGTCCGGATCGTCTTCACGGTCGTAAAATCCATCATCTATATGTGGCTTCTTCTGTGAATCATACACTATGTATCGTCTGATCTGGGCTACCTCCTGTGTCAGTTTCTTATAAGCCATCAGGTTCATATCATCCTTCATAAGATTGTTCTGGATGACCAGCAGACAAGATATACCCACCACCAGAATAAGCGCTGTAATTATAATAGTGTATGTTACAAATGATATTTTTCTCTTTAACATTCCAGTTTATAGCCGACACCTCTTATAGTATGGATCAGCTTCTCCTCATAATTATCGTCTATCTTCCTTCTCAGATAACGGATATACACATCTATCACATTTGAATTGACATCGTCATCTATGTTCCAGATGTTCACCCGTATCTGTTCCCTAGTTACTACCACATTTCTGTTTCTGGCTAGGTACTCAAGGATAGCATACTCCCTGACCGTGAGATCAATTACCTTTCCATCCCTGATCGCCTGTCTGTTGTTCATGTCGACCACCAGTGAACCACAGGTTATCACATTCTCATTTACCGGATTCTGGGTTCTCAGCATGACCCTGAGTCTTGCCATAAGCTCCGAGAACTCAAATGGCTTTGTCATATAATCGCTGGCTCCGGCATCCAGTCCCCTGACTATATCCTGTGTCTCCGTCTTGGCCGTGAGGAAAAGCACAGGAACCTGTATCCCCGCATTTCTCATCTCGCGCAGGACTGTTATTCCGTCCTTGTTCGGGATCATTATATCCATGATCGCCCCGTCGTAATTCTCCGCTTCCATATAATCAAGTGCCGCCTGTCCGTCATAACAGGCATCCACATTATAGCCCTCTTTGACCAGCTTACTGCATATTATGCTGTTCAGATCCTTCTCATCCTCAACTACAAGTACACGCATACATCCATCCTCCCTGTCATTTTCATCTGTTGGCCACTACAGTATATCGCTGCACGATCGCTGAACAGATATATATTGCCATGCTTTTATGAAAATAACATTAAAAGCCGTCACTTACATCTGCCAAATGTAAATAACGGCTCTCAAATGCTGTTTTTATCTATTCTGTCTTACCGCTCTTCTCATCGTAGGTATCAAGAAAGCTGTGTCTCACGCCTCCCTGCTTGTACTCTATAAGGGTATCGATATTGACATTCTCCACACTCTTGAATATGTTGCCCTCCACAAACGGATTTGTCTTCTTGAGTGTCGCTATAAGCTGCTTGATCTCCTGACGCTTGGACTTCGTCTCCTCATTGTTACATGTTGTGCATGTGTCAGTGAACTTACATGCGCACTGTATGAAATGAAGCTCGTTGTAATCTCTCCACGCCTTGATGTCGTCCTCTCTCACCATATAGAGAGGTCTGATTAGTTCCATTCCCTCAAAATTGGTGCTGTGGAGCTTCGGCATCATGGTCTGCATCTGCGCTCCATAGAGCATACCCATGAGTATGGTCTCTATGACATCATCGTAGTGGTGTCCAAGAGCTATCTTGTTACAGCCAAGCTCCTTCGCATAGCTGTACAGATGGCCTCGTCTCATTCTTGCACAGAGATAACACGGCGACTTCTCTACGTTATACACTGAATCAAATATATCAGACTCAAATATCTGGATAGGGATGTTCAGCATCCTGGCATTATCCTCTATGACCTTGCGGTTTGCCGGGCTGTAACCCGGATCCATAACTATGAACTTGAGTTCAAATGGGAACTTGTTGTGCCTTTTCAGCTCCTGAAAACACTTTGCCATGAGGAAGGAATCCTTGCCGCCCGATATACATACGGCTATCCTGTCGCCCTCCTTCACCAGCTCATATCTGTTGATGGCCTTTGTGAAGTTGCACCATATCTTCTTGTGGAACTTCTTGCGGAGGCTCTTCTCAACATCGGCACATATATCAGTCTGTTCCTGCTTGCCCATGGTGTAGAGCAGCCATGATATATATCCGCCTTTGAGGCTCACCGCATCGTATCCCAGCTCTGTAAGTCTCTCCGCCAGCGGAATGCTGTTGGTTCCGTGGGTGCAGCAGATGATGAGTTTCTTTCCCTTTGAGTTGTCCCCGGGCATATATTTCTCAACCGGGAATATCTCACTGGCTGTCTCCGCCAGATTCTCTGGCATCAGCCTGTCCGTCTGGACTGCCATCGCACCCGGGATGGCTCCGTGGGATATCTCAACTTCATCCCTGATGTCAACTATCAGATATGAATCCTTATCCAGTTCCTGTATCTCTTCTATTGTGATTTCATTTGAAGTTTCTTTTGAGTTTTCTAATGCCATATCCCTGTCACCATTTTTCTTAGTATTACAAATAAGCTATTTTTATATATGCTACTGTCTGCTGCATATGGCATCGCCGTCATCCGCAGCTTACTCCTTGCCATCCCAGCAGTATGTACAGAGCTTGCACTTCTCAACTCCGCACGCCTCAAGCATATCGTCAAGTCTGTTGAATCTGAGTGATGTGAAATGCAGCTCCTTGCAGATCTCATCAACCATCTTCTCATACTTCTCTGAATCAGGATCTGTGTACTCCTGAAGTACCTCATCTGTCACATTTCCGTTCTCAAGTCTCTCGATAACTCTTCTTGTTATAAGATCCATCTCTGATGATGATCTTGAGAAGTTAAGGTATTTACATCCGTATACAAGTGGTGGACATGCAGGTCTGATGTGCACTTCCTTGGCACCGCTGTCAAACAGATACTCGGTTGTCTCTCTGAGCTGTGTTCCACGCACGATGGAATCGTCTATGAGCAGAAGGCTCTTATCCTTTATAAGATCCTCAACTGCCAGAAGCTTCATCTTGGCTATGAGATTACGCTGGCTCTGTATGGTCGGCATAAATGAACGTGGCCATGTCGGTGTGTACTTGATAAATGGTCTTGAGAAAGGTATTCCAGACTCATTTGCATAGCCGACTGCATGCGCTGTTCCTGAATCCGGAACTCCGGCTACGATATCAGGCTTAACGTTATCTCTCTTTGCCATGCTGGCTCCGCAGTTGTATCTCATCTGCTCTACGCTCATACCCTCGTATGAACTTGCAGGGTAACCATAGTATACCCACAGGAATGTACATATCTTCATGTCCTTGCCCGGCTGCACAAGCGTCACGCAGTTGGACGGTGTGAGTACGACAACCTCACCAGGGCCGAGTTCTTTATAGTCATGATAGCCAAGGTTCTTGTAGGCAAAGTTCTCAAATGACGCACAGAATGCACCATCCTTCTTGCCTATGACCACAGGAGTTCTTCCATGCATATCCCTGGCTGCATATATTCCATTCTGGTTCATGAGCAGGAGTGACAGAGAACCGTCTATCTTCTCCAGCGCATATCTTATTCCATCTATCAGATTATCCTTCTGGTTGATAAGGGCTGCCACCAGCTCTGTGCTGTTGATATCCCCTCCGCTCATCTCAAGGAAATGTGAATGTCCCTGATCAAATATCTCCTTGGATATCTCGTCAACATTGTTGATCTTGCTGACAGTTGTCAGAGCATATGTTCCGTGATGTGAACGCACTATGAGTGGCTGTGGCTCATAATCGGATATACATCCTATTCCAAAATAGCCCTTCATGTTCTGCATATCTTTGTCGAACTTTGTTCTAAATGGAGCATTCTCGATATTGTGTATGGATCTGTCAAATCCCTTATCTCCATACACTGTCATGCCTCCGCGCCTTGTTCCAAGATGTGAATGATAGTCTATTCCAAAGAACAGATCAAACACACAATCATCTTTTGCCGCTACGCCAAAAAATCCACCCATTGTTTTCCTCCTGAAGTGATAAAAATTTGTCATTTTCGCAAACATATCTATATTAGCATAGTATCGGCGGTGATTACAATACCTTCATCGCCAACTTCACTATCCCCGCAATGAAGATCAGCACAGCCAGTCCGAAAAAGCAAACCTCCATCTCTCTGTACACCTTGTTTGACTTCTTCTCATAGGCCGTTCTCTTTTCCCTAGAGTATAAAAGTTTATACTCGCTACCGATAGAATGTTTCTTTCTGTTTATCTCCTGATTTACCATATAAGAATCCGGCTCACCGCTGTATGGATCAATGTACCCCACCGTGGGATGTGCATAACCCGGAATGTTGGTTCTGCCGGTCAGGGTATCGTATCCTATGATCTTTCCGGTTATTTCCTACATTTAACACATTCTCACTGTATATAAACCTTCTATCATTTAACCAACTACTGAAAAAGATCTGTATTCATACCAAAGACATCAATAACTTTCAAAATATCGGAAAGTTCATCCCTAAATTTCTGACGATACTCCTCCATGTCACCATTATCCCTGCCATTGTTACTAAGTTCAAATAAATCTCTGTCATTCTTTATCGCTACTGCCACCATATTGCCAGCGATCTGTATCTCCATAAGTCCTTCAAGTCCCATAAGTTCCTGCATAAGCTGTGGTGTCAATACCCTCAAAGCAAGCTGGCTGTCAGAGGCAAATATATCGAACCTGTTATCAAATAACGCGTTGCCCGTCATAAAACTGTTACGTGAATTCTCAGAATCCAATACTCTTGATAATATGCCACTTTTCTTTTCGTTTTTCATTCTTGGACTAATTCTCTCCTGGATATGTACAAAACCATTAACATTCTTGTGGGAAGTAGCCGTTATGAGCTGACCTTTAAAATTAACAACATTATCGCCAGGGAACTCGCCGTCCGGTGAACCCTTTGTTTCTGTTCTGAGTGTGAGATCACTGAATGTAAATTCCACTCCCCTGTATATTCCATGTATAAAGTCAGAACCATCCATATTATTAAATGAAGGAAGAATCGGACAATTATGTAAAAATGCCTCATTTGTATATCCATTTGGCATGTATTCAATCACCTGCAAGCGCTCTCCAAGGACACTCCGTACAACATACTGTCCCATGAGTTCCTTGAGGTCTTTAAGTTTATTTGTCTCCATATATGAGAACAGGAAAAATCCGCCTACAAACAAAGCCGGAATCAGCAGCCAAGCAGAGTCTAATTCACAACCATTCTTGATGCCACCATAAATGCAACAAATGACGCAAATATTCCTATAAAAGAAACAATCTTAAGCACCTTAAGCACTTTACATATTTTTCGTTTTTCTGATATTTCCGATTCTATATTCTGATCCATCTTCTCATCTCCAAACTGTGATAAATACTCTATACAAATCTCAGAGCCTTGCCCAAACTTTTATCTCATAAAAAATTCGCCCTATACTGATATATAATATACCAGTATAAGGCGAATTCAAACTTAATTAAAAAGATTTTCCCTGAATCCTAGCCGATGCTCTTAACGCTTTCACCCTCTATCAGGGAATATGGCACTATCTCATGTTCACCAGCCGCTGCATAATTTATATGCTTGAGCATGATGTCAACACTCCTTGATGCCATGATCTCTGTATTCTGCTTTATTGTTGTAAGTCTTGGTACACAGTATCCTGCCATCTCTATTCCATCAAATCCTGTAACTGACAGCTCTTTCGGAATATGTTTGTCCATATCAGCAGCCGCCCGCATGGCGCCGATCGCTATCATATCACTGAGAGCCATGACTGCTGTAACCTCCGGGTGATCCTTCAATAGACGTTTTGTAGCCTCATACCCCGCCTTCATAGAATATCTGCACGGAATATATGTAAACTCCGCCCGGTCATCATGCTGCCACTCATCTATAGCCCTCTTGCAGCCTTCATATCTATTGAAACTTATCTGTTTCTCGGACACTTGCCCTCCTATGACTCCGATGCGCCTGTGGCCTTTTTCAAGAAGATACCTTGTCATATCGTATGTCGCTGCCGTGTCATCTATCGTTATGGAGGATATGTTGTCATTTGCAAGAATCTCTCCGCCGGTCGTGATTATGACTCCCGGAATCTCAAACTCTTTCACACGCTCATCAAAAAGTGCAAGATTGGCACCCAAAAACATGATTCCCTTCGGATTCACGCTATGAGTGAGTTTGATGGCATACTCGATCTCGTCACCATCCTCGTCTATGTACTCCACTATGACATCCTCATCATATCCAGCAAGCAGGTTCTGTATCCGCTCTACTATATCCGCAAACAACATATTATGGTTTCCTTTTATGATGACAACCACCGCCGATTTCGCTGACATTTTGAGGAGCTTTGCGTTGACGTTCGGCTCAAAGCCGTTTTCCTCTATAACCCTGAGTATCTTCTCTCTGGCTGCATCGCTGACTCCGGTCTGATTGTTGATCACCCTGGACACGGTTCCGATACCATAACCTGATATACGTGCAATATCCTTTATTGTCATAAGCTGTATCCCACTTTTCTCTTTTATTCCCAATAATTATATTATCCCAATATGTGGAGGTCAAGAAAATACTCTACTTATCATTTCCCGGTAAATATTTTTAGAGAGTACTTTTTCACATCTTGCATCTCCCGGTAATCAGTGTAAGGCTGCCTATTTCCTCTGCAAGATCATCATCCGTATCGTCGGATATCATGCGCCACCTCCAGTTATCGCCAACTGTGGATGGCTTATTCATCCTCGATTTATTGTCTAGCCCCAAATAATCCTGCATCGGTATAATACAAAGATCTGCAATACTTCTCATAGCAAGCGTGATAAATGGGACATTGATCAGACGGTCCGGTGTATAATGAGCTGCCATATAATCCCTTGCCATGTCTCTGGATCTCTGATCTATACTGCTCCACCAGCCAATAAGGGTCTCATTGTCATGGGTTCCCGTATATACAACACAATTTCGTATGTAATTATGTGGAAGATAATCAGATGCCGCCCCGGTGTCTCTCACATCAAAGGCAAACTCCACAACCTTCATTCCCGGAAATCCGGAATCATGCACAAGCTTTCTGACCGAATCAGTCACAAAACCAAGATCCTCGGCAATGACATCTCTCTTACCCAGAGCCTTTTCTATATTCCTGAACAGATCCATCCCAGGGCCCTTTTTCCACTTGCCATTCACAGCTGTTTCCTCACCATATGGAATGGCATAATATTCATCAAAGCCTCTGAAATGATCAATCCGGACTACATCATAAAGTTTATAGCTATGTCTCATTCTGGCTATCCACCAGCTGTAACCGGTCTGCCTGTTCAGCTCCCAGTCATATATTGGGTTTCCCCACAGCTGTCCGGTCTCCGAAAACCCATCAGGCGGGCATCCAGCAACCTCGTATGGTCGCCTATCCTCATCAAGCCTGAAAAGCTCCGGGTGTGCCCATACATCTGCGCTGTCCATAGCTACATAGATTGGGATATCTCCTATGATCCTTATATGGTTCTTGTTGGCATAGCTCTTTAGCGCATTCCACTGAGTATAAAACAAATACTGCATGTACTGCTGAAAATGTATCTCATCCGCAAGCTCAACCTGCATTTTCTGCACCGCATCAGGCTGCCTGTTTCTTATATCCTGCGGCCACTCTGTCCACGAAATTCCACCAAGCGAATCCTTTACAGCCATAAATAGTGAATAATCATATATCCATTCTTTGTTCTCATCCATGAACATGGAAAACTCCATGCTGTCAGTCATTTTCCATCTTTCATATGCTTTCCTGAGGAGACTGTATCTTCCATTATAAATTTTGCTATAATCAACGTATCTGTCATCATCTCCCCAGTCTATCTCTCTGCACTCGCGGTCTGTGAGCAGTCCCTGATCCACAAGTGTATCAAGATCTATAAAATATGGATTTCCAGCAAATGTCGAAAATGACTGATACGGCGAATCCCCATACCCGGTGGGACCCATGGGAAGTATCTGCCAGTAACTCTGGTGTGCAGACCTAAGCCAGTCAACGAAACGATATGCCTCTTTTGAGAAGCTGCCAATTCCATACTTTGACGGGAGGCTTGATATAGCAAGCAGTATTCCTGCTGATCTTTCCATCTGAAATCTCTCCTTTTAACCAATTTCAGGCGGCTGCGAATCTCACAACCGCCTGTTTTTTATAATAATATTATATTACTATCCCTTTACAGCACCAGCTGCAACACCCTTGATGATGTACTTCTGTGCACAGAGGTAGAATACAACAACCGGAATGATAGCCATAACAAGGCACGCCATGATTGCTCCCATATCTACTCTTCCGTAGCTGCCCTTCATATACTGGACAACTATAGATATCGTCTTGTATTTCTTGATGTCGAGTACCAAATATGGCAGAAGGAAATCATTCCATATCCACATAGCCTCAAGTATTCCTACAGATATGTACGTAGGTTTCATGATAGGGATAACAACCCTGAAAAATGTCTTGAGTGGCGTACATCCATCTATCATCGCAGCCTCCTCGACCTCCAAAGGAATGGACTTGATAAATCCGCAGAACATGAATACTGCAAGACCTGTTCCAAATCCAAGATACACGATCACGATTCCCCATGGAGTAGTAAGGTGAAGTGCATCCGCAGTTCCAGCCAAAGTAAACATAACCATCTGGAAAGGTATTACCATAGAGAACACGCAGAGCAGATATATGATCTTTGTCGCTATATTCTTGACTCTGGTTATATACCAGGCTGTCATAGAGCAGAACAGCAGAATTGCTGCTACTGAGAGAACCGTTATCACAACTGTCCAGCCCACTGCCTTAATGAAATCATACTGTGTTATAGCCGTTTTATAATTGTCCAGGCCTATGTAGCTGTGCTCATTTGGCAGTTCAAATGTCTCCAGACTGATAAACGTCTTGGCTTTCAGAGAGTTTATAATTACGATTATTATCGGTGAAACAAATATTATGGAAATAATGGTAAAGAATAAAGTAGCCAGAATTCCCATAGCCGTCGGTTTTTCTTTCACTCTGTATACAGGCTTTTTATCCGCTGTATTTGCTGTTTTCTGTATCTTCGCCATTACTGCTGCACCTCCTTTGATCTTGTAAGCTTAAGCTGTATGAGTCCTATCACTACTACCAGTATAAAGAATATGACTGCCTTGGCCTGACCTACTCCCTCATATCCTACTCTTCCATAAAACGTCTCATATATATTGAGCGCAAGCATCTCTGTCTTATGAAGAGGCTCGCCTCCTGTGAGTGCCAGGTTCTGGTCAAACAGTTTGAACGAGTTGGTTATTGTGAGAAATGTACATATAGTTATGGATGGCATCATGTTCGGGATCGTAACTCTGAAAAGTCTCTGTGTTCTATTTGCGCCATCAATCATGGCCGCTTCCTGAATGTCTTCAGGTATTGCCTGAAGTCCTGCAATATAAACGATCATCATATATCCTATCTGCTGCCAGCACACAAGTATAACCAGTCCCCAGAAACCGAGGACTTCATTGAGTTTCAGGGCTGTGTCAAACTTTGAGAATATGGCATCAAATATAAGCTGCCATACATATCCAAGTACGATACCACCTATAAGATTCGGCATAAAGAATATCGTTCTGAATATATTAGTTCCTTTGATTTTCTGTGTAAGTGCCAGTGCCACAAGAAATGCAAGAACATTTATAAGCACAAGTGTGACAATCGCAAATAATGTTGTAAACTTAAATGCATCCGGGAATGTTGCGTCCTTGAATGCGTCTATATAATTCTGTAATCCTACAAATTCAGCGTCCCTTATGGTCGTGAACTTACAGAAGGACAGATATATTCCCTCGGCAAATGGCACGATAAATCCTATAACAAACGCAGCCATTGTCGGTATCAGAAACACCGGCCAATATCTTTTTATCGTTTTCTCCATAATTTTTTTGATAACCTCCACTCTGTTGCATATCAATTTTCTTTCCAATATCTTTTGAGTCTAAAAATGGATATGTAGACATATTTGCATATGAATACATATCCATCTCTAGTCTGGCACCTCCGGGTATGAGCTGCCTTTGCAAAGCTGTTAGCCTTCCTGGTGTCCTGCAGCTTGCAGGACTTTATTCATATTTTAAGTTGGGTTTATTTTGTGATGTTTTTTTATTTTGGGGTTGTGTACTATTGTTTATTTGTTAATATGTTTTATTTTGACTTTGCTGCAGCAGCCTCTTTAGCCCATCCGTCTACAAATGCGCTCTTTACAAGATCCCAGTTGGCATCTGTCTGATCTGCCGCATATGTTGTAAGTGCTGATCCGAGGTCGTTCTTCCACTGCTCTGATGGCATTGTTGTGAAGTTCCAGCTTACAGGTGTCTTGCCCTCTGCTACATACTCATTTGCAATGTTTACAAGAAGGTTTGTTGACTCAATGTTCTTCTTGAATGGTGTTACAAATCCCATTCCATCAGCTCCTGATGGCATAGCACCCTCTGAACCACAGATTGCCTTAAGTGCGACATCATCTGTAGCACACCACTCCATGAAGTCAAGAGTTGCCTGGATATCTTCCTCTGAAGCCTTAGCATTTACACACCAGTAATTCTCACTTCCTGTACAGAGTCCCTGATTCTCCTCACCATCTACTCCGATATAGATAGGGAGCATTCCGAGGTTGTCATCGCCAAGTGATGATACATCTGAGTATGCCCATGTACCATTCTGATAAAATACTGCCTGTCCTGAAACAAACTCTGCAACCGCATCATCACCAGTCTTTGTGCTGAGCTGCTTTGGATCGGTTGTTGAGTTGTTGATGTACAGATCCCATACATTTCTGTAATTATCAAGATATGTACCCTTGATCGCATCTGTAGTATCGATTCCATCAGCCTTGTATTCATAGTAGATTGGAAGATTTGCAAGATGTGTCTTGAATCTCCAATCTGATGATCCGTCCATTCCAGCTGATGTAAATGCTGAGAATCCTAATTTGTCTGAGTTAGCTGTTATATCCTCTGCCACCTTCTTGAGGTCTGCAAATGATTTGATATCATCCTCTGTGTATCCAGCTTTGCTTAAAAGCTCTTTGTTGTAAATGATTCCGTATGACTCTATAACATATCCGATTCCTGCGACCTTATCGCCATCCTTAAGTGCAAAGTCCTCAGATGTGAGTTCTTTATACACCTGTGATGATCCAAGATCATAACAATAGTCCTTCCAAGAAGCAAGACCAACCGGTCCATTTACCTGGAACAGGGTAGGTGATTCTGACTTACCCATCTCACTCTTAAGAGTAGTCTCATACTGACCAGAAGCCGCTGTAACTACCGTCACATCAACGCCAGTCTCTTCTGTGTACACCTTAGCAAGCTCCTGCCACTGTGCATCCTGCTCCGGTTTGAAATTCAGATAATATACAGAGCCCTTTGCATCTGCCTTCTTTCCTGCTCCATCTGAATCTCCTGAGCCACATCCTGTCAACATGGTACCTGCCATCATAAGTGACAGTCCAAGTGCCGCAATACCTTTCTTGTTCATATTGGTTCCTCCCATAAAATAATAAAAATTTTTCCTTCAGTCATCTCTTATACGAGCTGCTTAATGGTTACTTTGTTTTTTCGGAAACGTTTTTGGAACCGTTTCCATTTGATATATCTTATATTAGTTGTTTATGTACAAAATGTCAATACTATTTTCAATTTTTTTATCACTTTTTGCATTTTTTCACATAGCTCACAATCCAGGTTACATAAAAATGTATAATTTTTGTCATATTCTATCCTTTCTGAATACTATAAATAGAACTATTAAATCTGAAAGGACTATCCTATGAAATGCAACAACCATTGTTCTCCGAACAGACCTGACTGTCGTGACAACATCTGCACTATAGACCTCCGGGATAAAGCGTTACAGAACCACAATTACCGCGAAACCGTGTGGACCGGCTGTTTCATGCAGATGACAGTCATGTGTATACCTGCCTGCTCAGACGTAGGTTTGGAAATCCATGATAATACCGATCAGATCATCCGGATCGAACAGGGACAGTGTTCAGTCAGAATGGGCTGCTGCCCAAACGAACTGTGCTTCCGTCAGAATCTTTGTGCAGGAGAATGCGTCTGTATACCAGCCGGCACATGGCACAACATCATCAACATTGGCAATAATCCACTGAAACTCTCATCCATATACGCCCCACCACATCATCCCAGGGGAGAGACACAGACCACCAAAGCCAGGGCTATGGGAATGGATTGCTGATATGTTTTCATGTGACATGAGGTAGAACGCATTGCCGGATTTATTGTCCCATTGTTTTTAGCATGCTTCTGTCCTCCATCAAAAAAGACACCAAATTCTGCCTGCCCGTCTGATATTGGGCAAGCGGCATTTAGTGTCTTTGCTGCTTCTACTATACTTTATTGTTTTCTCTGTGTCATCACTGCATTGGAAAAACTGTATCACATTTCAATCATGAGATCACATTTCTCCTACTCATTCTCATCCCCTTCCTCTTCATACCAATCGTCCTCATATCCATCTTCCACATAGTCTATGTCATATTCATCGGCTTTGTCTGCTTCTTCATCGCTCAGTTTAGCATATATTCTTCCATCGTCCCAATCATCTGGCATATAGAGATGCGGCTCATTGTCCCCCCACTTATATGAATGCATCACCTTAACGTCAGACAGATCCAGGACGGACTCCATCAATATTGACTTCATATAGTTCTTCACTGTTTCCGGCGCAAGATTGACAAATTCCACTATCGGGTATCTCTGAAAACGGATAGCATTGGTCGATGTCCCATACCCTGAATTCTCAAAGCTGGCATTTACCGGTCTTTCATTTACACTGAGTGATATATTTGTAACAGTGCATACCTCTCGTTTATCAAAAACATATATTTTACCCTCGCTGGTCAGTACCTGTACACGACCATCATTTATTCTGACCTTATCAATACTTCCTGTTTCTCTTTTTGTTTTTTCTACACCTGTTGTTTTTCTTGTTAATGGCATAATGTTCTCCTCCTGTAAAACAAATTTTTAATGTCATGCTTTGTATTCCGTACGGTATATCCAATAGTACACACTGACCTTTTTTTACTCAACGTCTGGGTAGATTTTTTTATCCCTCTGGGTAGACCTCCGATATGTCATTTTCTTGTTTTTTTGTGCATGGGGTAGATGGCATCCCTATCTGCCATGCCTATGTTTCTTATTTCATTTATATATGGGGGAGAATTGCTGCCTTGTTTCTTATTATTGTTTTGTAAATTTTGTATAGTATAGTTTCAGACGGTTTTTCAGATTTTTAGTGATTATTTTTTATATAAACAGAAAATCCCGGTGCATCATTTTTTCGATACACCGGGATCTTATACATCTTTTATGAATATGATGAAAGAAATTGTTTTGTCCTCTCCATCTTCGGATTGTCAAATACCTGGTCAGGTCTTCCCTGCTCAAGTATATATCCATCATCCATGAATATGACCTGACTTGCAACATCCTTTGCAAATGCCATCTCATGGGTAACAATTATCATGGTTGTCTTTTTGTCTGCAAGGTTTCTGAGAACCTTAAGTACCTCTCCTGTGAGCTCCGGATCAAGAGCCGATGTAGGCTCATCGAAACACAGGATGTCCGGCTGCAACGCAAGCGCTCTTGCTATGGCAACTCGCTGGCACTGTCCGCCTGAAAGCTGGTGAGGATAGTTGTTCATTCTTTCCTCAAGTCCCATCTGACGGAGAAGTTCCTCTGCCTGGACTCTTATCTCGTCGAGTATATTCTTCTTGTTTACTTTGAAATCCGGTCTCTCCTTTGCCAGAAGCTCTCTTGCGAGCATCACGTTCTGAAGTGCCGTGTACTGCGGGAAAAGATTAAATGACTGGAACACCAGTCCAAAATGCAGTCTCTTCTTGCGCACCTCCGACTCCTTAAGGGTTTCCGGCTTGTCTGTATCAAGCAGGATCTCATCTTTTACACGGATTACTCCGTTATCCGGCATCTCCAGAAAGTTCAAACAGCGAAGAAGTGTTGTCTTTCCACTTCCTGATGATCCTATGATAGAAAGGACCTCGCCCTGATCCAGAGAAAAGCTTATATCCTTGAGCACATCTGTCTTGCCAAACTTCTTTTTTATATGTTCAACCTCTAATATAGCCATTTGCGGCTCCTCCTATTTAATATGTATCGCCCCTCTGCTCCGCAGCGGGGCAGGTCGTCAGAGCCGATTCCGAGTATGAACTGCGTTCATTGCGGCTCCTCCTATCTAATATGTATCGCCCCTCTGCTCCGCAGCGGGGCAGGTCGTCGGAGCCGATTCCGAGTATGAACTGCGTTCATTGCGGCTCCTCCTATCTAAAAAAATCAAGTTTCTTCTCTAATTTGCCAAGTAAAACTGTGAGTACGCCATTCCATATCAGATAGTAGAATGCGCAGAAGAAGAGTGGCCATATCGCACCAGAGATTCCCTGTGAACCCTTCATGAATGCCTGTCCTGCCCAGATTATCTCCTGAAGTGCGATGATACGGGCAAGGGACGTATCCTTGACCAGAGTTATGATCTCGTTGGACATCGCCGGAACTATCTTCTTTATCATCTGCAAAAGCTTGACCTTGAAGAATATCTGCTTTGGAGTCATGCCAAGCACAAGTCCGGCCTCCTCCTGTCCTACAGGAATACCCTGAATACCTCCACGGTAAATCTCTGAGAAATAGCAGGCATAGTTCACTATGAATGACACCGATGCCGCTACAAATCTTCCGCCTTCGCCGCCGCCCCATACCGGGTTGTGGAATACAAGTCCCGGGAAATAATATATGATGAGCAGCTGTATCATAAGTGGTGTACCTCTCACTATCCATACAATGAACTTCATAAGATAGCTGAGCGGTTTAAACTTTGACATGGAACCGAGTGCTATGAGAAGTCCAAGTGGAAATGCACCGAGCAATGTCACGAAGAACAATTTTAATGTCTGTATAAATCCTGTATTAAGAGCTCCAAGTACGACCGGGAGCTGTTCAAAAAACAAATCCATAATAATTTTTCTCTCTAAGTGATGGTAAAAATACTAATTATATCTTATCTATTACTTTGCAAGTGCAGCCTGTACCTTATATGTCTCAGCACACTTCTCCATTGAACCGTCAGCCTTACTGTCTGCAAAGAACTTGTTGAGCTCAGCTACAAGATCTGAGTCCTTTCTGAAGCCAACGCCATACTCCTCGCTGTTGAGACCTACGGTATATGTGAGCTTGTCATAACCTGTTCCCTCACCAACCATAGCTGCTGCCATAAGCGAATCAATGATTGCTGCATCTGATGTTCCAGCTGCAACTTCCATGAGTGCATCTGCCTGTGCCTTTACCGCTGTATAGTTGAGACCAAGCGCCTTGGCCTGATCCTCGCCTGCGCTTCCTGCCTCTACAGCAAATGTAAGCTCCTTGATGCTGTCTACTGTCTGATACTTGTCTGCCTTATCATTTGGCACGATAACTACCTGAGCATTGTTGCAGTATGCATCTGAACATGCCATTGAGCTTGTAACCTCATCTGTAAGTGTCATACCATTCCATACACAGTCGATGGTCTTGCCGTCAAGCTCCATGATCTTGTTGTCCCAGTCTATCTCTACGAACTCTGCCTTTACGCCAAGGCTCTCTGCAAATGCTGATGCCATATCTGCGTCAAATCCGATCCAGTTGCCTGACTCATCCTTGTAATCCATCGGTGCGAAGTCTGTAATGCCGACAACGAGAGTTCCCTTATCCTTTACATACTCCAGATCACTCTTTGACTCACTCTTAGATCCGTTATCAGATCCGCCGCATCCAACCAGTGAAAGTCCCATTGCTGCCACTAAGAGCAGTGATAATAACTTTTTCATACTTTTTTCCTCCTGAAATATACTTGGCAGATGCATGAAACACACTACACCGGGCATCTGCACGATATATAAGCCCTATTAGGGCACAACACGGTAACATAGTAACAGTTTATCATAGTAAAGTCAAACCTAAGATTGAGAAAATGCCTGTAAATGTATTATGTATTATGTAATAATAATAACCACAGAAGATCTTACTCTTCTGTGGTCAGGATGCTCACCATCTGGAATTATTTTACATACGCTCTGTCAATATGTATCACACAATAGTAATTTTTATTGTACTCACTAACTTTTTCCTTGATATAGGCTATTATCTGTTCTTCCGACATTTGATATCCATGTGGCAAAACCACATCAAAAATCAAATTGGAATGTGTTGAACCCTTTACCATTCTAAAGTCGTGAAACTGAACATTTTCATTTTTTCTGCTATCCTTATTAAGTGATTCTATAATTTCAGTGATCCGCGCTTTCACAGCATTTGTCTCCTCATCGTCATCTACTATCGGATCCATGTGAATGACAGGCTCACAATTTAATTCTTTTCTGAGAGAGAATTCTATCTGATCGATCAGATCATGCAGTTCAAGAATGTCTTCCTTATAAGGAACTTCTGCGTGCAGGCTGACCATAAGTCTGCCAGGTCCATAATCATGGACCACAAGATCATGAATACCAAGGATCCTTTTATCACACCTCACGATCTTCTCGATCTCGTCCACAAGCTCTGGTTCCGGTGCCTGACCAAGCAAAGGGCTGACCGTATCCTTCATTGCAGTGATGCCAGCTATGAGTATCATTACGCCCACCAATAACCCACAATATCCATCTATAGGTATTTTCCAGAAATGAGCGGCAAGTGCAGATGCAAGAACAACCATTGTGGAAAATGTATCAGATAAACTGTCTTTCGCCGTCGCTATCATGGTCGCACTCTCTATCTTTCTGCCTATACTCCTGTTGTAGAAATACATATATATCTTTACTCCAATTGAAACAACGAGTATAACGGCAACTAGAATGCTGAATTTGGGAAGTTCCGGATGCAGGATCTTTCCGATTGAATCTTTAATAAGCTCGTAGGCCATCAATATGATCATGACTGCTACAAATAAGCCTGATATATACTCTATTCTTCCATGTCCAAACGGATGATCCGGGTCCGGTTTTCTGCCAGATAACTTAAAGCCTATCATAGATATAAACGAGCTTCCTGCATCTGATAAATTGTTGAACGCATCCGCCGTGATCGAGATGGCACCCGAAAGTAATCCAGCGAAGAATTTTCCCAGAAACAATAATACATTCAAAAATATACCAACGGCTCCGCAAAGAACACCATATTTCTCCCTCACCTTGCTATCCTTATAATTATCTGATTTGATCCACAGCTTCGACAATAATGTCACCATATCTTTTGTTCCTCCTAATCTGAATCTCAAAAGTTCTGAAAAAAAGAACCCACAAAAGCGTTGGACTTCTGCGGGTTATTGATATATCTGAAATGATATATAATTATCTCTTTGAGAACTGTGGAGCACGACGAGCGGCCTTGAGACCGTATTTCTTTCTCTCCTTCATTCTTGGATCTCTTGTAAGGTATCCAGCCTTCTTAAGGATTGGTCTGTACTCAGCATCAACCTCAAGGAGTGCTCTTGAAATACCATGTCTGATAGCTCCAGCCTGACCTGTGAAACCACCACCACATACGTTAACGAGTACATCGTACTTGCCCTCTGTGCCTGTAGCAACGAGTGGCTGCTTTACGATAACCTTGAGTGTATCAAGGCCAAAGTACTCATCCATATCCTTCTTGTTTATAACAATCTTACCAGTACCTGGAGTGATGTAAACTCTGGCGATACTGCTTTTTCTTCTTCCTGTTCCATAGAACTTTGTTGTCTTAGCCATCTGTTAATCTCCTCCTTCTTAGTACTTAATCTCTAATACTTCTGGCTTCTGTGCCTGATGCTTGTGATCTGCACCAGCGTATACGTGAAGCTTTGTGATCATCTCTCTGCCAAGTGGTCCCTTTGGAAGCATTCCCTTAACTGCAAGGTAGATAACATCCTCTGGCTTCTTAGCCATCTTCTCACGAAGAGTTGTCTCTTTCATACCACCTACATAATCAGAGTGGTTGTAGTATACCTTCTGATCTAACTTCTTACCAGTTACCTGGATCTTGTCAGCGTTTACTACTATTACATAATCACCTGTATCAATGTGTGGTGTATATGTTGGCTTGTTCTTTCCTCTTAAAATGCTTGCGATCTCTGATGCAAGACGACCTAAAGTATGTCCTGTAGCGTCAACTACATACCACTTTCTCTCTATTGTTGATGGGCTTGCCATAAAGCTCTTCATCGTGGTACCTCCTAAATTATTCTTTTATAATCTTCTTTACTAATGTATATTCAGCACATTTCTTACCGGGGCATTGGTTCGAAACACACTTATAAACTTCGCATACTTTGCAAGTATATTATAATTACATTTTGTTGTCAACTATTTTTTCCAACAAAAATATCCGGCGATACATGTGCACCGCCGGATACCATATTATCATTCATTCTTCTGTCTGTAAATACTATCTTTTATTTAGAAATCCACCTCTGTGTCATAGTAGCAGCACTTCAGCAGCTTCTCCATCTCCTCCTGGCTTGGCTGTCTTGGGTTGGAGCCTGTACATGCATCAAGTATCGCATTTGCAGCGATCTCAGGAAGTCTCTCAAGGAATACGTCCTCCGGAACAAAGCCCTGCTCACATGGATAGCTGTCAGGTCCATAATTCTTGATACAGTGAGGTATGTTCAGCTCATCATTCATCTTGCGCAGATATGCGATGAGAAGAGCTACCTTCTCGTCGAGTGTCTCTCCGCCAAGGCCCATGAAGTCTGCTATCTCGCCGTAACGAATCTTTGCTGTCTCATCCTTTGCATTAAAAGCGATAACCTTCGGGAGATACATCGCATTTGCTGCTCCGTGGATGATATGTGCACCGTAATCGGCAAATGCTGCTCCGGTCTTGTGTGCCATTGAATGTACGATTCCAAGCAGTGCATTTGAAAATGCCATACCTGCCAGGCACTGCGCATTATGCATTGCGTCACGCTTCTCCATGTCTCCGTTATATGATCCAACCAGATCATTCTGGATCATCTTGATCGCATGAAGTGCCAGTGGATCTGTAAAATCGCAGTTTGCTGTCGATACATAAGCCTCGATTGCATGTGTCATAGCATCCATACCTGTGTGAGCAACCAGCTTCTGAGGCATGGTCTCTGCCAGCTCAGGATCTACGATCGCAACATCCGGTGTGATCTCAAAATCAGCTATCGGATACTTGATTCCCTTCTCATAATCTGTGATGATCGAGAATGCTGTAACCTCTGTTGCAGTTCCTGATGTTGAAGAAATAGCACAGAAATGAGCTTTCTTTCTGAGCTCCGGAATTCCAAACACCTTGCACATGTCCTCAAATGTCGCATCTGGATACTCATACTTTATCCACATAGCCTTTGCTGCATCTATAGGTGAACCACCGCCGATGGCCACTATCCAGTCTGGCTCAAATTCAAGCATGGCTGCTGCACCCTTCATAACCGTCTCTACTGAAGGATCTGGCTCAATTCCCTCAAATAACTTAACTTCCATTCCAGCTTCCTCAAGGTACTGAACTGCCCTGTCAAGGAATCCAAATCTTTTCATGGATCCGCCTCCAACACAGACCATAGCTCTCTTACCCTTGAATGTTTTGAGTGCCTCCAAAGCACCTTTTCCGTGATATAAATCTCTTGGTAATGTAAATCTTGCCATCGTTTGCCCTCCTAAAATCGAAATAAAAAAAGCCAATCATGTTATCTTCACTGAAACACCTTGAAATATTCCGAACACTTCGAAACAATTCCTGACATATCCGTCATGTATCAGCATTTCAATGTAATTATAACATGATTGGCTCTTGTTTTCATTATTTTTTGTGCATTTCACACAATGTTTTTCATCTATTTTCCACTGTTTTGCTAGATGTTTTCCACTTTTCATTCTTATTTCTAGATTATTTCAAGTCCACTTTTCCAAATTATTATATACAAAATATAACCACGCTGTTTTATGAACTGCCAATATATTATCAGCAATTTTATCTTATCCTGGCAAATATTATACGTCTACAGATATTTTATCTCCACAAGAGTAAGCCCCTTGGCCTCGGCTTTCGGACCAGCTTTCGTTCTATCCTTAGCCTCAAGTATTGACTCCATACAGTCCTCCGGCCAGATTCCAAGACCTATCTTCATCAAAGTTCCCACTATGATACGGACCATATTGTACAGGAAACCATTTCCACTTATCCTTATATGTATCATATCACCAACTTTATCTATGGTTATATCTGTTATTGTACGGACTGTATTCTCCACCTGAGACCTTGATGAACAGAAGCTCTTGAAATCATGCTCCCCAACCAGCACTGCCGCAGCCCGCTTCATCTTATCTATATCAAGTGGATAATAGACGAATGTCGAGTAAAGACGCTCCGTCGGCATATCAAATCTTCTGTTTAATATCTTGTATTCATATGTCTTGATCGTATCACAGTATCTCGGATGAAAATCGTCCGCCACCTGGCAGGACTCTTGTATCCTTATGTCTTCCGGAAGCCGCTGATTAAGCGCAAATGAAAACTTTTCTCCTGGTATCCCTGATTCAGTATCGAACACCGCCACATTTCCCAGTGCATGTACACCGGAATCCGTTCTGCTGGCTCCTATAACCTTTATATCCTCATGACAAAGCTCGCTGAGTGTCATATTAAGGACTTCCTCAACCGTTATTCCATTTATCTGAACCTGCCATCCACAATAATTTGTTCCATCGTAGGCTACGATCAATTTTACTCTCTTCATATTCATACTAGGGATGTATCTGACACATCCGTATCCTTTTCTATATTATCGATGTATCTGAATTACGCTCCAATTCTTAATCAAGCCCGATCGTCATTGACTCTGTAATGTTTAAAACAAATCTATATACAAACGACTTTTGATCCCGAAGTGCGCATGTATCCCGAAATAAGATTGCAGGATTTCCTACATCACACATCTGTATACTATCATGCATCCCAGATACACCAACACTATAGCATAACTTACATAGTCTGTTCCACTGTATTTTAACGGATTCATGCGGCTCCTGCCTTCGCTGCCGTCAAAACATCTGGCATCCATAGCCTGGGCAAGATCTGTGGCCCTCCTTATCGCCGATACAAATAATGGTACAAATACAGGTACATAACTCTTTATCCTCTTGAATATATTGCCACTCTCGAAGTCCGCACCTCTGGAAAGCTGTGCCTTCATGATCTTATCCAGCTCCTCCATAAATATCGGGATAAATCGCAATGCGATCATAAGCATCATGGCCATATCAGACACCGGAACCTTTATTTTCTTCAAGAATCCCAGACTGCTCTCCAGTCCATTTGCCAGATTCATCGGTCTTGTAGTGTACGTCATGACAGATGAGCCTATTATGAGGTATACAAGGCGTATAACCACAAGCACCGTAGTCATCACACTGTTATCTGTTATGCGAAGTCTGTGCCAGCTCCAAAGTACCCGTCCGTCCCCGTTGAACACGCTGAATATTGCTGTAAACAGAATAAACATCCATATGACCTTCAGTCCCCTGCAAATGTATGTTATCGGCACCCTGCTCACCGCCACATATATACAGAGGAATGCCGTTGCGGCAAGTATCATGATCCAGTCCTTGCAAAGAAACAGCGATATGGCATATAGAAATGTTATTGCAAGCTTTGTTCTCGGATCCATTCTATGTATCACAGAATTGCCACTGTAATATTGTCCTATTGTAATATCTCGTATCATAGTAAATCTCCTATTCCGGGCCCCCGGGAACATCTATACCGTACTGCTCAAGTAAGCTCCTGTCCTCAAAAAACTCACCTGTCCCTCCATCATACACTATCCTTCCATGCTCCATAAGAAGAATCCTCTCTGACATCTCATACACATCCTCCATGTCGTGGGATACCAGTATGATCGTCACATTTTTCTCTCTGTTGAGCTTTCTGACGAGATTCCATAACCGCTCCCGGCTCTCTCCGTCAAGTCCGCATGCAGGCTCATCAAGGATCAATACGTCTGGCTCATATGCCAGTATTCCCGCTATTGCCACCCTCTTTTTCAAACCACCAGACAATTCGAATGGAGAATACTCCGCATATTTCTCCGGTACTCCCACCAACTCAAGCGCCTTTCTGGCAGCATCCTCAGCCTCTTTCTTTGACATTCCAAAGTTTATCGGACCATACATTACATCCTTGAGCACCGTATTCTCAAACAACTGGGCCTCAGGGAACTGAAATACATACCCTATCCTCCTGCGGATATCCTTGATATTTCTTATACTCTGCACATCCGTATCATACAGATATACCTTGCCACTCTGTGGAACTATCAGCTTATTTATCATTTGAAGCAGTGTACTTTTTCCCGAGCCGGTCTGCCCTATTACAGCGACAACCTGTCCTTCATATATCTTGATGTTTATATCAGAAAGCGCCTGAAATGACTCATTTCCATTCACATACGAATATGATACATTCTGAAGCTCAACTATACATTTTTCTGAATTATCTGCAGTCTTCTCATCCTCAGCATGATTACTCTGCGCATTGTTCATATCGCTGCTTATATCCATATGCCTGTTCTTATATTTATAGCAGATATCGATCGGTATTCCGGCCCTACGCTTCATATCAACCGGTATCTCCAGTCCATAGCTCTTAAGCCGGTCAACATCTGTGAATACATCTCCCGGTGTACCCTCTGCCACGATTCTGCTATTATCCAATATGTATACTTTATCCGCCATAAGTGCCTCAGCTATCCTGTGAGTCACCATTATTACGGTTATTTTCTTTTCTTTGTTCAATCTCTGCACAAGCTCCAGCATATCCTTTGCTCCCTGCGGGTCAAGCATGGATGTCGCCTCGTCTAGCACTATACAATCCGGAGTCATCGCCATGGACGATGCGATTGCAAGCCGCTGTTTCTGTCCACCGCTTATTCTTGACGTATTGGCATACTTATAGGCTGTGAGCCCTGTGAGCTCCAGCATCTCATCTATCTTCTTCCATATATCTTCGCTGGAGATGCCAAGATTCTCCAGCCCAAATCCTATATCCTCAGCGAGGGTGTTGCCGACTATCTGGTTATCGGGATTTTGAAACACCATTCCTACCTGTCGTCTGATGGATGTAAGCTCTCCCATCTCCGCCATGTCTTTTCCACCTATGACTATCGAACCCTCATGCGGTGCAAGCAGTCCATTCAAATGTCTTGCAAACGTAGACTTCCCTGAACCGTTTCTGCCAAGGATCGCGATTATCTCCCCCTTGTCGGCAAGAAAATCTACATCCTTTATTGCCCAGTTCTCCCCTATCTTATTGCCGTCTTTGTCCTTTATATTAAATTTATGAGATAGTCCTTTTACATTTATGAAGCTCATAATCTTTCCAATCTATATCAATGAAATCTCTCTATATTTCACTAAATTTTATTAAAAAACAGGGCCGCCGTACACGAACGTAAACTAATACGTCTATGTACTGCAGCCCTGTTTATTTATCTGTATAATATCAATCTATCAATCGATTATACTAACTCGAGAATAACCTCAAGAGCCTGATCGCCCTTACGCTGACCGATCTTGATGATTCTTGTGTAACCACCCTTACGTCCTGCGTACTTTGTACCATACTCATCGAATAACTTCTGTGTTAAGTCGATCTTCTTAGTACCGGCCTTCTTACCAGCAGCATCTGTAGGAACTTCAACAACTGGATATAAAACCTTGAGCATCTCTCTTCTGGCATGAAGTCTTGAAGGCTGATCCTTCTTAACTGTCTTCTCAACTGTGTCGTATACTGTAACCTTCTTACCGTCTACAACTTCCTTGATTCTCTTGCCATCTTTATCCTTCTTAGCAACCTTAGCCTGAACTGTAACCTCATCGTAGTTGTCCTTCTCAGCAACTGCTAAAGTGATGAGCTTCTCTGCGATCTTAACAACTTCCTTAGCTCTTGCCTCTGTTGTCTTGATCTTTCCATGATACAGTAACTGAGTTACCTGGTTACGAAGTAATGCGTTTCTCTGTGCGCTTGCTTTTCCAAGCTTTCTATACTTTGCCATTTTAATTATCCTCCTATACCCTTTGCGGGTCTTCACTGTGCTTACTATTATTCAGCTTGAGTGGTATACGGGAACTGCTATTAGTCCTCGTTCTGATTAAGTGATAAGCCTAACTCCTTAAGCTTAGCTAATACTTCATCCAGTGACTTACGACCAAGGTTACGAACCTTCATCATATCCTCTGGTGTCTTGTTTATAAGTTCCTGAACTGTGTTGATGCCAGCTCTCTTCAAACAGTTGTATGAACGAACTGATAACTCGAGCTCATCGATATTCATCTCAAGAACCTTTTCCTTCTCGTCTGTTGTGCTCTCAACCATAACATCTACAAGACGTGCGTTCTCTGATAAATCTACGAACAGCTTCAAGTGCTCTACCAGAAGATTTGCAGCAAGACTTACTGCCTCATCTGGAGCAAGAGCTCCGTTTGTATATACATCAAGAGTTAACTTATCATAGTCAGTAACCTGACCAACACGTGTATTCTGAACTGTAAGGTTTACTCTTTCAACAGGGGTGAAGATTGAGTCAATAGCGATGACATCAATTGGTGCATCTGCTTCCTTGTTCTTGTCAAGGCTTACATATCCACGTCCGTTGACAATTGTAAGCTCCATCTCAAGCTTTGCGTCCGGACCACTAAGGTTTGCGATTACAAGATCAGGATTTACGATCTCTATATCTCCGTCAACCTTGATATCTCCTGCCTTAACAACGCGCTCACCAACAACATCGATGTATGCCTGCTTTGGCTCAAATGTATCTGAGTTATTCTTGATAACGACATTCTTGATGTTCATTATTATCTCAGTAACATCCTCTTTTACACCTGGTATTGAGCTGAACTCGTGTAAAACACCCTTTATCTTAACGTGGCTTACAGCGGTACCTGGTAATGAAGAAAGCATTATTCTTCTAAGTGAGTTACCAAGTGTTATACCGTAACCTCTCTCTAAAGGCTCGATTACAAACTTGCCATATTTGTTGTCATCTGAAGTCTCAACGATCTCGATTTTTGGTTTTTCAAACTCAAACATCTAAGCCCCTCCTTTACGGGTTTTAAAATGCTACACTCCAAGTTACAAAATGTATAAATAAAGAACAAATCTTACTTAGAATATAACTCGACGATGAGAGTCTCATTTACAGGAACATCGATCTGCTCTCTGCTTGGCTTCTCTACAACTTCACCTGCGAGGTTATCTCTGTCTGCTGTTAACCAACCTGGTACGAGAACACCCTCTGTTGCAGCCATGATATCCTTGTATCTCTGAAGAGACTTGCTCTTCTCTCTGATCTCGATCTTATCGCCTGGCTTAACTGAGTATGAAGGGATGTTTACACACTTGCCATTTACAAGTACGTGCTTGTGATCTACGATCTGTCTAGCCTCTCTTCTTGTTCTTGCAAAGCCTAATCTGAAGATGATGTTGTCAAGTCTAAGCTCAAGTAATGTCATGAGGTTAGGACCTGTTAATCCCTTCTGCTGCTCAGCCTTTGCATAAAGGTTACGGAAAGGCTTCTCAAGTACACCATAAATGAACTTAGCCTTCTGCTTCTCGCGGAGCTGAAGTCCATACTCGCTCTGCTTTCTATTTGATCTGTTTGGTCTTCTGTTTGACTTCTTGTCTATTCCGAGATACATTGGCTCCATGCCTAAAGATCTGCATCTCTTAAGAACTGGGGTTCTATCTACTGCCATCTTGTTTGTACCTCCTCTAATTAAACTCTTCTTCTCTTTGGTGGACGACATCCGTTATGTGGAACCGGAGTAACATCCTTGATACTAACTACATCTATACCACATGCTGAGAGTGCACGAATTGCAGCCTCTCTTCCTGAACCTGGTCCCTTGACAAATACGTCGATTGTCTTGAGTCCGTAAGGTGCAGCAGCCTTTGCGGCTGTCTCTGCAGCCATCTGAGCAGCATATGGAGTTGACTTCTTAGAACCCTTAAATCCTAATCCACCAGCGCTTGCCCATGAAAGCGCATTGCCTTCAGCGTCTGTTAATGTAACAATTGTATTATTGAAAGATGACTGAATATGAGCCTGTCCGTGCTGTACGCTCTTTCTGACACGCTTCTTAGCCACTTTTTTAGTTGCCTGCTTAGCCATTAGCCTAAACCTCCTATGGTTTTTTACAAATATATTCTATAAATATTACTTCTTCTTATTAGCAACAGTCTTCTTAGGACCCTTACGAGTTCTAGCGTTAGTCTTAGTCTTCTGTCCACGAACAGGAAGTCCCTGTCTATGACGCTTACCACGATAGCAAGCGATCTCCTGTAAACGCTTAATATTGAAGCCTATCTCTCTACGTAAATCTCCCTCTACTACCTGAGTTGCCTTGATAACCTCGCTGAGTCTTCTAACCTCATCGTCAGTCAGATCTGCGCAACGTGTATCAGGATTAACGTTTGCTTCCTTAAGAATACGCTGTGATGAAGGAAGTCCGATACCATAGATATAAGTAAGACCAATTTCAACACGTTTCTCTCTTGGTAAATCAACACCTGAAATACGAGCCATTATAATAACCTCCGTAAAATCTTCTTTTAAGCTGAATCCACAAATGTATCCCATAGCACACGCTATGGGGTGAAATGCATACACCGCAAACTTCAACTAAGTTGTATATTTCTATAATTGTATTGGCATATCTACGTATGCCACAGCCGCTTTTAAATAATACAGTACATTAGATATATGTACTGACGCACGAAAATAAGTATACTTCCGGATGGGCTATCATCCATATACTTCTTTTCCTTTTTTGATTAACCCTGACGCTGCTTGTGCTTTGGATTCTCGCAGATAACTCTAACGATTCCCTTTCTCTTGATAACTTTGCACTTATCGCAGATAGGTTTTACTGATGCTCTAACCTTCATTAGAAACTCTCCTTTCAAAAAAAGTCCGCTACGAATTAGCATTCTATCATTTTCATTGATAAAATGCAATAGGGAAATTCATTTTTTTATTATTTATCTCTCCAAACGATTCTTCCCTTGGTAAGATCGTATGGTGATAACTCTATTGTAACTTTGTCGCCAGGAAGAATCTTTATATAATTCATTCTCAGCTTTCCACTTATATGAGCAAGAACCTTGTGTCCATTCTCAAGTTCTACCTGAAACATGGCATTTGGAAGTTTCTCAACTACTGTTCCTTCTACTTCAATTACATCTGCTTTTGACATTTTCAAAAATCCTCCTATATATATAAATCAACTTATGAGTTCTCCATGATATAATGAATATGTCATCGTGCTTACGAACGACGACATATGATATCACATCTACAGCTCAATTCCATCGGCCCTTGAAAGTATCTCAGGCTCTCCATCTGTTATAAGTATTGTATTCTCATAATGTGCCGCCAGTGATTTGTCTGCGGTGACGACCGTCCATCCATCCGGCATCCACTTCACTTCGTAATCGCCAAGTGTGATCATCGGTTCTATCGCTATCGTCATTCCTGCTTTCAGCTTCGGTCCTCTTCTTCTTGTTGCGAAGTTTGGGACCTCCGGCTCTTCATGAAGATTTTTTCCAACTCCATGTCCCACCAGATCGACAACAACTCCAAGTCCACACTCATCGGCATAGGACTCGACCGCTATTCCTATATCCCGCACATGATTTCCCGCACGGGCCGCTGACAGTCCTTCAAAGAAGCTTTGCTTCGTTGCCTCTATGAGATACTTTGCCATATCAGATATCTCGCCAACTCCATATGTTCTGGCTGAGTCTGAATGGTAACCCTTATAGATAACACCGGCATCAAGACTTACTATATCTCCATCCTGAAGCACTCTGTTCTTTGATGGAATTCCATGTACCACCTCATCATTTACAGATACACACACCGACGCCGGATATCCCTGATAGTTCAGAAATGATGGTTCACAGTGATAACTTCTGATAACCTCTTCACCGAGCTTATCTATATCATATGTGGTCATTCCCGGCTTCAATGCTTTTCTCATCTCCTCATGAGTTATCGCCAGAATTCTTCCAGCCTCTCTCATAAGCTCAATCTCTTCCTGGGATTTTATGGAAATACCCTTCATATTTACTCACCTAATATATCAGTGATAGCAGCGAATACATCCTTCATATCTACGGTTCCGTCAACCTCTTTCAGGATGCCCTTTGCCTTGTAGTAATCGATGAGAGGCTGTGTCTGCTCATGATATACATTAAGTCTCTTCTCTACTGTCTCTGGCTTATCATCGTCTCTAAGGATGAGATCAGCTCCACATGCATCACACTTGCCCTCAACTTTTGTTGGGTTGTATACGATATGGTATGTTGCTCCACAACATACACATGCACGTCTGCCTGACATTCTCTCGATGATATTCTCATCAGGTACCTCAACATTGATAGCGTAATCAACTGAATCGCCGATTGCTGAGAGTGCCTTGTCAAGTGCCTCTGCCTGTGGGATAGTTCTTGGGAATCCGTCAAGGATATATCCCTTTGCACAGTCATCAGCCTTGAATCTATCTATTACCAAGTCGACAACGAGCTCATCTGGTACAAGAAGTCCCTTATCCATGTACTCCTTTGCCTTTGCACCAAGCTCTGTGCCGTTCTTTATGTTCGCTCTGAATATATCTCCTGTTGAGATATGTGGTACGCCGTACTTTGCAGCGATCATCTTTGCCTGTGTTCCCTTGCCTGCGCCCGGTGCGCCTAACATGATTATCTTCATATATTCAACCTCCATTTTTTTGAACGTTTCCCATTCTTATCAAATACTATTCTCTCTATAATACACGAATAGGAAGTGTACTATACGGCACACTCCCATTCGTGTTTATTGCCACGTCATATTTTAGTCTAAAAGGAATCCCTGATAGTTCCTTACCAGCATACGTGACTCAATATTCTTAATTGTCTCTATAACAACACCTACAACGATGATAAGTGATGTTCCTCCAAATGAAACATTTGCTCCAAAGAAACCACTGAAGAACATTGGTATACATGCTACTATGATAAGTCCTACAGCACCTATAAATATGATGTAGTTTAAAATCTTATTAAGGTAATCCTGTGTTGACTGTCCAGGTCTTATACCAGGGACAAAACCGCCACTCTTCTTCATATTGTTGGCAATCTCCATTGGATTGAATGTGATCGCTGTGTAGAAATATGCGAAGAAGAACACAAGTAAAATATATACGATCAAACCGATCGATGCCCAAGGATAAGATCTGTTAAACCAGTAGCCCTGACTCATACCCTGGATTATCTTTGCTCCTACACCAGATGTCTTGATGTTGAACAGATTCACTACGATCTGTGGAACAGACAGTATGGATGATGCAAAGATGACCGGAATAACACCTGCAGTATTGACCTTAAGTGGAATATGAGAGGACTGTCCGCCCATCGTCTTTCTTCCTCTTACTGTCTTGGCATACTGTACAGGAATTCTTCTCTCTGCGCCCTGAAGTGCACATACAAATACTACTGTAATAACTACAACTGCAAGGATAATGAGTCCTACAAGTGTAAATCTTACAAAGTCTCTGCCCTTCATGAACTGTGTGTATAAATTCTTGAAGTCATTTGGCATTGTTGAAACAATGTTGATCAAAAGGATTACTGATATACCATTGCCAACACCCTTCTCTGTTGCTCTCTCGCCAAGCCACATTACTATAGCACTTCCTGCCGTAAGAATGACTACGATGCAAAGAACTGTCCAGAAGTTATAATTCTCAATGACTCCCTTGTTTCCAAATCCTACTACAAGACCAGCACTCTCAAGAATAGCAAGACCTACTGTCATATATCTTGTGATAGCGGTGATCTTCTTTCTACCATCTTCTCCGTCTTTCTGCAGTTCTTCCAAAGCCGGTATAGCAATGGTGAGAAGCTGTATGATGATGGAAGCTGTAATGTAAGGTGTTACCGACAATGCAAAAATCGACATCTGCTCGAACGATCCTCCGGTGAATGAACTGAAGATGTTCAGTGAATCACCGAGTGCATTCTGCATGTACTCTCTTATTGCATCCGCACTTATTCCCGGAACGGTAATCAGACTACCAAGTCTGACTACCACGAGAATGAAGAACGTATATAAAAGTCTTCTTCGTATATCCTGTACCTTAAATGCATTGATTAAGGTTTTGAACATATTACATCACCTCTGCTTTTCCGCCAAGAGCTTCAATTTTCTCAGCTGCTGACTTTGAAAAAGCATTAGCCTTAACATTGAGCTTTTTAGTTAACTCTCCATTTCCAAGAATCTTAACTCCATCACGAGGATTCTTAATGATACCTGCCTCTACTAATGTCTCAACAGTTACGTCTGAGCCATCCTCGAATCTCTCAAGAGCTGATACATTGATTGCAACGATCTCTTTGTGATTGATGCAATTAAAGCCTCTCTTAGGAAGACGTCTATATAATGGCATCTGTCCACCTTCGAAACCTGGTCTAGGTGATCCAGAACGTGCCTTCTGACCCTTATGTCCCTTACCTGCAGTCTTGCCATTTCCTGAACCATGTCCACGGCCTACACGGAAATTAGCACTGTGCTTTGAGCCTTCAGCCGGCTTTAATGTAGATAAATCCATGATCTGCGTATCCTCCTTCTCTTATACTTCCTCAACCTTTACCATATAACTTACCTGCTTAACCATTCCAAGTGTTGCAGCGTTATTTGGGAGCTCTACTGACTTATTAACCTTCTTAAGTCCAAGAGCCTCTACTGTCTTTCTATGCTTTGGTACAGCACCGATAGGGGACTTTACCAAAGTTACCTTTAACTTATCTGCCATCTTCTAATACCTCCTTAGTTAAGTATCTCATCAACAGATTTTCCACGAAGTCTTGCGATATCCTCTGGGTTCTTGATCTCTGTAAGGCCCTTGATTGTTGCAAGAACTACGTTCTGCTTGTTGTTTGATCCTAAGGACTTTGTACGGATGTTCTTATATCCTGCAAGCTCAAGTACGCTACGAGCAGGACCACCAGCGATGATACCAGTACCTTCTGGAGCTGTCTTCAGAAGAACTGAAGCACTGCCGAACTGTCCATTCCAGTCGTAAGGGATACTACCAACTTCATTTACAGGAACTGTAACTAAATGCTTTGCAGCATCCTCCTTACCCTTACGGATAGCTTCTGGAGTCTCAACTGCCTTGCCAACACCAACGCCAACGTGGCCATTTCTATCACCAACAACTACGAGAGCTGCAACTCTAGAATTACGTCCACCCTTAACAACCTTTGTTACACGCTTGATGGCAACAACTTTATCTTCTAACTCTAACTTACTTGCATCAATTATTTCACGCTTCATACGTTGTTCTTCCTCCTTACTAGAATTCCAGACCAGCTTCTCTCGCTGCATCTGCTAATGCCTGAACCTTACCGTGGTATACGAAACCGCCTCTATCATAGATAACAGTCTTGATACCCTTCTCAAGTGCTCTCTCAGCAATAACCTTACCAACGTAAGCTGCTGCATCAACATCATTTGTCTTCTCAAGCTCATCCTTAATAGCCTTCTCTGTTGTAGATGCTGCTACTAATGTCTTACCAACTGAATCATCAATAATCTGAGCGTACATATGATTATTACTTCTGAATACAGCTAAACGTGGTCTCTCTGTTGTTCCAGCTAAACGATTACGAACACGCATATGCTTCTTTACACGAATTGCGCTTCTTGATTCTTTATTAATCATCTTATCTCACTCCTTTATTATTTCTTACCAGTCTTACCAACTTTACGTCTGATAGTCTCATCCACATACTTGATACCCTTGCCCTTGTATGGCTCTGGTGCTCTCTTCTCTCTGATCTCAGCAGCGTACTGGCCAACCTTTTCCTTGCTGATTCCGCTTACTATGATCTTGTTTCCATCAACTGATGTTTCGATACCATCTGGATCAACCATCTCAACTGGGTGTGAATAACCAAGAGCAAGAACAAGCTTATTACCCTGCTTCTGAGCTCTGTAACCTACACCGTTAACCTCAAGCTCCTTCTTGTAACCCTCTGTAACACCTACTACCATGTTGTGGATAAGTGTTCTTGTGAGTCCGTGAAGTGATTTCATCTTCTTTAAGTCGTTAGGTCTTGATACTGTGATTGTATCGCCGTCTAACTTTATATCCATTTCCGCAGGGAGAACTCTCTCAAGAGTTCCCTTTGGTCCTTTAACAGTCACTTTATTATTTTCTGCTATATCTACAGTTACGCCTGCAGGTACAGCGATAGGCATTCTTCCGATACGTGACATTTTGCCGTCCTCCTTTTACCAAATAAACGCAAGTACTTCTCCACCTACGTTCTGTTTTCTAGCTTCCTTATCTGTTAATACACCCTTGTTTGTGGAGATAATAGCAGTTCCAAGTCCACCAAGTACTCTTGGAAGCTCATCCTTGCTTGCGTATACTCGAAGACCAGGCTTTGAAATTCTCTTAAGACCTGTGATGATCTTCTCGTTCTTATCTGCACCATACTTCAATGTGATCTTGATTGTCTCGAACTTACCGTCCTCAACGATATCTACAGCCTTAACATATCCTTCTGATAAAAGTATGTCGGCAATAGCTTTCTTCATCTTTGAAGCAGGGATTTCTACTGTATCATGCTTTGCTGTATTAGCATTACGAATTCTTGTAAGCATATCTGCAATTGGATCGCTCATTGACATAATAAATTTCCTCCTTCTTACTCTTACCAGCTTGATTTCTTAACGCCAGGAATCTGTCCCTTATATGCTAACTCACGGAAGCAGATTCTACAAATTCCGTACTTCTTTAAAACTGAGTGTGGACGTCCACAAATGCTGCAACGTGTGTACTCTCTTGTTGAGAACTTCTGCTTGCGCTGCTGCTTAACTTTCATTGATGTCTTAGCCATTTCTCGAATCTCCTCCTTTATTATTTGCTATAAGGCATGCCGAACAGTGTAAGTAACTCACGAGCTTCCTCGTCAGTCTGTGCTGTTGTTACGCAAATTATATCCATACCTCTAACCTTATCTACCTTATCGTACTCGATCTCAGGGAAGATAAGCTGCTCCTTAATACCGAATGCGTAGTTACCTCTTCCATCAAATCCGTTTGGATTGATACCTCTGAAGTCACGTACACGTGGGAGTGCAAGATTTACAAGACGATCAAGGAACTCATACATCTTCTCGCCACGAAGAGTTACCTTACATCCGATAGGCATTCCCTCTCTCAGCTTGAAGTTAGCTACTGACTTCTTTGCTCTTGTTACAACTGCCTTCTGACCTGTGATTGTCTCAAGATCCTTGATAGCAGCGTCGAGAACCTTAGCGTTCTCTCTAGCTTCACCAACGCCCATATTGATAACGATCTTATCGAGCTTTGGTATCTGCATTACATTCTTATATCCAAATTTCTCAACCATGGCGCTCTTAATTTCAGCGTCATACTTTTCTTTAAGTCTACTCACCTAAGACGACCTCCTTCCAATTAATCTATCTTCTCTGTCTTGCCATCAACTTTGGCTACACGAACCTTATCCTTACCAGTTCCTTCAAAACCAACTCTAACTGGCTTGCCCTTGTAAAGATACATTACATTAGAGATGTCAAGTGGGGCTTCCATCTCGATGATTCCGCCCTGCTGGTTAGCCATGCTTGGCTTGCTATGCTTAAATACTTTGTTGATTCCTTCAACTACTACGGTACCATTCTTCTTATCTACTGAAACGACCTTTCCGCTCTTGCCCTTGTCCTTACCAGCGATAACCTGTACCATATCATCTTTCTTAATCTTCATTGTTGCCATAGTCACACCTCCTTATAATACTTCAGGTGCAAGTGATACGATCTTCATGAATTTCTTATCACGGAGCTCTCTTGCAACTGGTCCAAAGATACGTGTACCTCTTGGATTCATATCGTCTTTTATAATTACAGCAGCGTTCTCGTCAAACTTGATGTATGAACCATCCTTACGACGAGCGCCATGCTTTGTTCTAACTACAACGGCCTTAACTACATCGCCCTTCTTTACAACTCCGCCTGGTGTTGCATCCTTAACAGAGGCAACGATGATATCGCCGATATTCGCATATCTTCTAACTGATCCGCCTAACACTCTGATACAAAGTAACTCTTTTGCACCTGTGTTATCAGCAACTTTAAGTCTTGTTTCCTGCTGAACCATTTAATTTGCCTCCTTACTTTGCCTTCTCGATGATCTCAACAAGTCTCCATCTCTTATCCTTTGATAATGGTCTTGTCTCCATAACCTTTACTCTATCGCCAATCTTGCACTCGTTATTCTCGTCATGAGCCTTCAGCTTTACTGTTCTCTTTACAATCTTACCATAAAGAGGATGCTTAACATTATCTACGATAGAAACAACGATTGTCTTATCCATCTTGTCACTTGTAACTATACCAACACGTGTTTTTCTCAGATTTCTTTCCACAATAATTCCTCCTTCCAAGATAATTAAGCATTAGCCTTCTGGGCTATAACTGTCTGTATTCTTGCTATATTCTTTCTAACGTCCTTGATTCTGCTTGTGTTGTCAAGCTGATTTGTAGCATTCTGGAATCTCAGGTTGAATAATTCCTTCTTTGCAGCTACTAAATCTTTCTGGAGATCGTCAACGGACTTGCTATTTAATTCGTTCATAAAATCCTTAGTTTTCACTGCCTGCTACCTCCTCTAACTCTTCCTTTGATGCGATCTTACACTTAAGTGGAAGCTTGTGCATAGCGAGTCTGAGAGCCTCTTTAGCTACCTCCTCAGGTACGCCCTGAACCTCAAACATAACTCTGCCTGGCTTAACTACTGCTACCCAGTACTCAAGTGCTCCCTTTCCTGAACCCATTCGAGTCTCAGCCGGCTTTGCTGTAACTGGCTTGTCAGGGAAAATCTTGATAAATACCTTACCACTACGCTTCATATATCTTGTCATTGCAATTCTGGCTGCCTCGATCTGGTTTGACTTGATCCAAGCTGGCTCTAATGCTACGAGACCATACTCACCGTTTGTAATCTTATTGCCTCTAAGTGCCTTACCAGCCATTGTTCCTCTGAACTGCTTACGACGCTTTACTCTCTTTGGCATTAACATTATTTATTTCCCCCTTCCTTTACTGTCTTTGTTGGAAGTACTTCACCATGGTAGATCCATGTCTTTACGCCAACCTTACCATATGTTGTATCTGCTTCAGCAAATCCGTAATCGATATCAGCACGGAGTGTCTGAAGAGGAATTGTTCCCTCGCTGTAGAACTCTGTTCTAGCCATATCAGCACCGCCAAGACGACCTGAACATGCACACTTGATACCCTGTGCGCCTGACTTCATTGTTCTACCCATGCAAGACTTCATAGCCTTTCTGAATGCGATACGATTCTCAAGCTGTGCTGCGATGTTCTCTGCAACGAGCTGAGCGTCAGCATCCGGCTTCTTGATCTCCTTAACGTCGATAAAGAGCTTCTTATCTGTTAACTTCTGAGCGTCAGCCTTGATCTTCTCGATTCCGGCTCCACCCTTTCCGATTACTACTCCAGGCTTAGCTGTGTATAATACGATCTTTACATTCTTTGCTGATCTCTCGATCTCGATCTTTGAGATGTTTGACTTGTAAAGAGTTGTCTTTAAGTATTTTCTAAGGATCTGATCTTCTGCTAAGTTCTTAGCAAACTCGTCATTTCTCTTGTCAGCATACCAGTTTGAATCCCAATCTTTGATAATGCCGACTCTTAAACCATGAGGATTAACTTTCTGTCCCATATTTTACCTCCTATTTCTCGTCAAGCACGATTGTGATGTGGCTTGTTCTCTTCTCGATTCTATATGCTCTACCCTGTGCTCTTGGATGAACTCTCTTCATTGTAGGTCCCTTGTTAGCGTAACACTCTGCTACGTAAAGGTCCTCCTTCTTCATGCCATTGTTGTTCTCAGCGTTAGCAATAGCAGACTTCAAAAGCTTCTCTATAACGCTTGAGCCATATCTTGGGTTGTATTCTACGATAGCAAGTGCTGTCTGAACATCCTTACCTCTGATAGCATCAAGCACAAAACATGCCTTGGTTACTGATACTCTTGCGTATGAAACCTTAGCTGATGGTCTTGTATCTTTGTTCTCATTTCTGAGTCTCTTGTCATGGGATCTATGTCCTTTAGCCATTTTGAAAAGTCCTCCTTTCAAATATTCCTAATATTATCTTCTACCCTTCTTTTCGTCCTTACCATGACCTCTGTATGTTCTGGTAACTACGAACTCACCGAGCTTATGTCCTACCATATCTTCTGTTACATATACTGGTACGTGCTTTCTTCCATCATGAACGGCAAATGTGTGGCCAACGAATGATGGGAAGATTGTTGAACGTCTTGACCAGGTCTTTATAACTTCTGTCTTATTAGCAGCGTTTAAAGCATCTACCTTCTTAAGCAGATGTGCATCTGCGAATGGTCCTTTTTTTAATGAACGAGCCATATTTCTTCCTCCTTAACTATTTAACATTCTTACCGTCTCTACGTCTTACGATCAACTTATTAGACTGCTTGTTCTTCTTTCTTGTCTTGAGACCCATTGCTGGCTTGCCCCATGGAGTAGAAGGACCTGGACGACCGATAGGTGCTCTACCTTCTCCACCACCATGTGGATGGTCATTAGGGTTCATGACAGAACCACGAACTGTTGGTCTAACGCCCATATGACGCTTACGACCGGCTTTACCAATGTTAACAAGGCCATGCTCGATGTTTCCTACCTGTCCAACTGTTGCTCTACAGATAATCGGAACCATTCTCATCTCGCCTGATGGAAGTCTAAGTGTTGCATACTTTCCTTCCTTAGCCATGAGCTGTGCAGCGTTTCCTGCTGAACGAACTAACTGTCCGCCCTTACCTGGGTAAAGCTCGATGTTGTGTACCTGAGTACCAACTGGAATATTCTGAAGTGGAAGACAGTTACCAACCTTGATCTCTGCCTCTGCGCCATTCATCAGCACATCGCCAACTGCAAGCTTGAAAGGAGCAAGGATGTATCTCTTCTCTCCATCTGCATAGAACAGAAGTGCAATATTTGCTGATCTGTTTGGATCATACTCGATTGCAGCTACTGTTGCTGGAATACCATCTTTGTCATTTCTCTTGAAATCTATTATTCTATACTTTCTCTTAGCACCACCACCGTGATGTCTTACTGTTATCTTACCCTGATTGTTACGACCGGCTGTCTTGCTTGTTGAAACAACGAGTGACTTCTCTGGAGTTGTCTTTGTGATCTCTGAAAAATCAAGGCCAGTCATATTTCTTCTGGAAGGTGTATATGGGTTATATGTCTTAATTCCCATTGTTGTTCTCCTTTCGGTTCAATTTATTCTCACGCTTTGATTGCGTATACAACTAATGTAATGAGCGGCTATACTGTGCAGCCACCCACAGCTATATCTTAAAGTCCCTCGAAGATCTCGATGTCCTTGCTGTCAGCTGTAAGCTGAACGATAGCCTTCTTGTACTTTGCTGTGTTACCAAGTGTCATACCACGTCTCTTGACCTTACCGTCATTGTTCATTGTGTTGACCTTTGCAACCTTTGTTCCCTCGAACATCTTCTCTACAGCTTCCTTAACCTGTGACTTGTTTGCTTCTGGATGAACAAGGAATGTATATTTCTTCTCAGCCATAGCGTTCATGCTCTTCTCTGTGATCACTGGCTTAAGTATAACGTCATAATATTTGATATCTGCCATTATGCGTACACCTCCTCAATTGCTGCAACTGCTTCCTTAGTAAGAACAAGCTTCTCATACTTGAGAATATCGTATACGCTAAGTGAATTAGCTACTGTTGTCTTAACTGTTGGAATGTTGTTTGCTGAAAGAACAACGTTATTGTTCTTATCCTTTGTTACTACAAGAGCCTTAGGAGCTGAAAGCTTTGCAAGGATCTTTGCAAATACGCTTGTCTTAGCCTCCTGAAGATCAAGCTTGTCAACTACTACCAGCTTGTTCTCAGCAACCTTTGATGAAAGTGCTGACTTCATAGCAAGCTGCTTCTCTTTCTTATTCATCTTAACTGAATAATCTCTTGGCTTTGGTGCGAATACAACTCCGCCGCCTGTCCACTGTGGAGATCTTGTTGAACCCTGTCTAGCATGACCAGTTCCCTTCTGTCTCCAAGGCTTTCTTCCACCACCAGAAACTTCTGAACGTGTCTTAGCGCTCTGTGTTCCCTGACGGTTGTTGGCTAACTGACCAACTACAGCCTTATGCATTATATGCTCATTTATTTCTACACCGAAAACTGCATCATTGAGCTCTAATGTCTCAACTTCTTTGCCTTCAATGTCATAAACCTTAACTGATGCCATTGTTGTCTCTCCTTTCCAAAGCCCTACTTACCAGACTTTACTGTATCTTTAATCATAACCAATGACTTCTTTGGTCCTGGAACAGCGCCCTTAACCAAGATTACATTGTTCTCAACATCTATTTTAACTACCTCAAGGTTCTGGATTGTAACTCTTACGCTACCCATATGTCCAGGCATCTTCTTGCCCTTGAATACTCTACCTGGAGTAGTTGCAGAACCGTTTGAACCTGCATGTCTGTGATACTTTGAACCATGTCCTGAAGGACCTGACTTAAGGCCGTGTCTCTTAAGACCGCCTGCGTATCCCTTACCCTTTGACTTAGCAGTAACATCAATCTTGTCGCCAGCAGCAAATACGTCTGCCTTGATCTCTGCGCCAAGCTCGTACTCAGCAGTGTTCTCAAGTCTGAACTCTCTATAGAAAGCCTTTGGAGTTGTTCCTGCCTTCTTAGCATGACCAACCTCTGCCTTACCAGCACCATGTGGATTTCTGATAACTTTCTTTCCTGATACGTCCTTTGTTGTTACTCTTTCCTTCTTCTCGCCGAATCCTACCTGAATTGCATCGTAACCGTCATTCTCAACTGTTTTGATCTGGGTTACAACACATGGACCAGCCTGCAATACTGTAACTGGTGTTAATACACCGTTCTCGTCGAAAATCTGTGTCATTCCGACTTTTGTAGCTAATATAGCCTTCTTCATTTCTGTTTCCTCCTAATTTAATTCACAGCGGATTGCATCTGCAATCATACTAAATTACATCCGAAAATGCATTAGGTACTGTTATTTAATTGTTTCTGCGGTTTGTTTTAAATTAGTCCGCATCTAATTGGGTTTCTTTTGAATTGCTGTCTGACTTTGATTATTTCATCTTAACATCGATGAACACGCCAGCGGACAGATCGATCTTCTGTAATGCATCAATTGTCTTCTGAGTTGGTGCTACAACATCGATAAGTCTCTTATGAGTTCTCTGCTCAAACTGCTCTCTTGAGTCCTTGTACTTATGAACTGCTCTTAAGATTGTGATCTTCTCAATCTTAGTAGGCATTGGAACTGGTCCGCTTACCTTTGCGCCAGTCTTCTTAACTGTATCAACAATCTGTGCTGCTGCCTTGTCGATAAGTTTGTGGTCATAAGCCTTAAGTGTAATTCTCATAATCTGATTTGCCATAAAAAAAGCCGCCTCCTTTTCGCACTTAATCTTAGTACAACAAGCGGTGACTGTACACTCTCCCGTGTGTGTCCTAAGTTAAAACCCAGAACCATCACGTCGTTTCTGTCCTCTTGACAGACGGTTATATTGTACAGTGACTTGTCGCCAGTTTTGTAAATTGACATTCGCTCCACGAAAAACCTGCGTCATATATGTACGCAGCAACCTCCGCTTCTCAGCTATCATGCCACAGCACGTTTGATTATATACTAGGGATTTCTTTAAATCAAGAGGTTTTTTTAATTTTTTTATGTTTTTTTGAATTTTTTTAACGGGTATTTACAGGGTATCACTCGCCAGATTCACTCAGCTTGAATGTCCTCTTCATCTTGATCCCCTTGTTCTCCCATATCTCAAACTTCGAAAAGCTTAAGATGAACCCGTAATCTGTATGGTAACCATAATTCTCCATCGCAAACCCAGGAAATCTGCTTCGAATCGCATCGAGCAGCTCTGCCATATCATCTATCTTATATCCCCTGCCCGTCATATACTCATATGCAAATGTGTCTATCTCCTCCCTGTCATCGACCAACGTCAGCTTTGTCACGCCATTCTCATCGGTATAAACCTTCACTCCACTCACATTATTCTCCACAAATGTATCAAGATGAGTATAGCCATAATTTCTGACATCAAAATCCGGGTATCTTCTCACAACGCCTTCATACACCTGTTCCATGACAGCATCTCTTCCCTGTCCTTTATAATAGGAAGAAACCGAATATATCTCCTTTGCTATATCACCTATATCCGGTATATCAGCAGTGCATTTTCCTCCGGCAAGAACATCTATATACATATATCTCTGGGCGCTGTTCACAAGGATTTTGTCTGCGTCACATGGACCGGCAACCACAACCTCTATATCCGTGAGCCTCAGCTTGTCGAGAAGCGGTACTGTCAGACTGTCCCCCGTTGCTATATATATGCGCTCTGGCTTTGAAAGCACAGCATCCGCCATAACCTCCACGGCCAGCGCAACCATCGCCGATGACACCTTATACTCTCCGTGCATGCAGTCCTGTATTCTGAACCTCCCTGCACTCTCCATAAAGCTGTCATCGTCTTTGTCGGAATTAAACATCTTGCAGATCACAAGCTTGTCCGTTCTGATTATATCCTCATATATAACAGGCACAGCCTTTGCCTCTATGCTATCACAATCTATATACAGCGCAGCCCTCATGATATCCTCCTTAATAATATTCCACAACCATCACACACACAACAAACCACAGGTTTAATCCAATTATATCCTGCCATCCGCCTTAATCATCTCCATCAGAGTCTGTCTGAATCCAAACTCCTCACAAAGTGCTTCTGCATCCTTAAGAGCCTTCTTTCTCCTGTCCGGAGATACATTTTTCTTCACAGCTCTTATGAGCAGATTTTTAGGCGAATGTGCAATGTCTATAAATTCCATTATATCAGTCTTATATCCACACGCCTCAAGCATATGTCCGCGGATGGAATCTGTTGCCAGCGCAGCTATCCTCTCCTTTATGATACCGTATCTTGTCAGCGCAGCCAGTTCATCAGAATGCATCTGTTTATTCAGCTCATGCTGGCAGCAAGGCACGGACAATATATACTGTGCGTTCCAGCAAATGGCATTGTACAGCGCATAGTCCGTGGCAACATCACACGCATGCAGCGTCATGACCATATCCACATCCACATCCGTCTTATACCCATTTATATCCCCAAGTTCGAATTTTAGTCCGGTATATCCAAACTGTTCCGCCAGCGCATTGCAGTCTTTTATCACCTGCTCCTTGAGATCCAGGCCGGTTATATGGACATCAAGCCCCTTAACCTCATGCAGATAATAATAAACTATAAATGTCAGATACGATTTGCCGCATCCAAAATCTACTATATTAATAGAAGGTTTGTTGTAGCTCTTCATGACATTGTCCACGATCTCCGCAAATCTGTTTATCTGCTTAAACTTGTCATACATGGAGTGCACAACCTTGCCATCCTTTGTAAATATGCCCAGATGGGTAAATACAGGGATATCCATTCCCTCTTCAAGTATGTATTTCTTTCTTCGGTTGTTCCCCTGAACAGTTATGAGTTTATTCTCCGTGTGCCTCTTATTCACAGCTATTTTGCCCTTCTTTGAGATCTTCACATCCCACTCCTCCCGGGCCGAGAACATGTTTATCTGTCTGAATCCATCCTGCAGATCTCCGGCCAGTGCTTCTTCAAGCTCGTCCTCATCTATATTCTGGTGGAACACCTGCTTCTCCGTATACCTTTCTATCTGAAAGCACCTTTTACCGCCTATGATTTTTCTCTCAAATACCATTTTTCTATATTCACCGCGTCCGCCACTGAGGATAATCTTGTGGGGATCACTCTGTACCATCTCTTCTATTAATTCTTTTATACTTATATCTGCCATTATTCCAACTTCTCCATTACCAACAATCTGTATCGTCATTAATCTCTGTCATCAATCTATGCACACAGCAGCCTTGACGCAGTGCTTTGATACAAGTATAATCTATAGGATATATTTTTTGAAGTTATTTTTATAAGGAAGGATTACATATATGTGGATAGCAGATGGATGGAAGGATTATGAAGTTATTGACTGCTCTGACGGAGAAAAGCTTGAGCGTTGGGACAAATACACTCTGCTCAGACCAGATCCCCAGGTTCTGTGGAGCACTCCAAAGAAAAATCCTGCATGGAATAAACTGAACGGACATTATCATAGAAGCAACAAAGGCGGCGGAGAATGGGAGTTTTTCAGCCTGCCTAAGCAGTGGACGATAAATTACAGGGATCTGACTTTCAATCTGAAGCCATTCAGCTTCAAGCACACTGGTCTGTTCCCTGAGCAGGCTGCCAACTGGGACTGGTTCAGCGAACTGATAAAGAACTCACCTAAAAAGGATATTAAGGTGTTGAACCTGTTCGCATACACAGGGGGCGCAACATGCGCAGCCGCCAAAGCCGGAGCTGCAGTCACCCATGTTGATGCATCCAAGGGAATGGTTACCTGGGCAAAGGAAAACGCAGCATCATCAGGGCTCGCCGACGCACCGATCAGATGGATAGTTGACGACTGTGTGAAATTTGTCGAAAGAGAGATCAGACGAGGCAACAAATATGACGCGATCATCATGGATCCTCCTTCATACGGCAGAGGACCAAAGGGTGAGATATGGAAGATCGAAGAGAAGATCCATCCTTTCATCAAGCTCTGCAGCCAGCTTCTCTGTGACAAGCCGCTTTTCTTCCTTGTAAATTCATATACAACAGGTCTCGCGCCTGCGGTGCTCACATATATGATATCCACAGAGGTAAAGAGCAGATTTGGCGGACATGTTGTGGCAGATGAGATCGGACTTCCTGTCACAGAGACAGGTCTTGTTCTTCCTTGCGGTGCCGCCGGAAGATGGCAGAGATAACAACGGATCGGTCGAGGCAGATACATTTTGCAGATAAACTAAAAGCAGGAATATGAAACCCAGCAAACTTCGTTATAGGGGCTCATATTCCTGCTTTTTTTAATTTTTCAGCTTCTTAATTTCAGCTTTTTTGTCACGTAATTTAGTCCTTTACACCGTCACATCCACATACTCCAGACGTATGACCTTCTCCAGATCCGCAGGGGCTATCTCTATCTGATACCCAACCTTACCCGCACTCACATACATCTTATCAAGATTTTCAGCACTTGCATCTATCGTGGTCCTGAAAAACTTCTTCATACCGATAGGTGAGCAGCCGCCATGTATATATCCGGTAAGAGGGAGGAGTTCCTTTGCCTTGAGCATATCTATCGACTTCTCTCCCACAGCCTTCGCAGCTTTCTTGAGATCAAGTTCCTCCTTGACAGGAATTACAAACACGTAATTTGCGCCGGACTTCGCAACGGTCACCAGGGTCTTATACACATACGCAGGATCCTGTCCAAGTATGGCAGCAACCTTCTCTCCATTCGTCTCGCCCGTCTCCACATAACAATAATGGTTGTACTTTATCTTCTTGCTGTCAAGTATGCGCATGACATTTGTCTTTTCCTCAGTCTTTGCGTTCTTATTCTTATCTTTCATGTTCCAGTTCATCTCCTTGTCATCAAATGCACTAAGCGCCCCAACCTTGTCTATTGAAGATTGAAGCGCTGTATGCATGTCTATTGTATTCTCCGGCTTTATCTTAATCTGCCGTACATAACTTTATCTGTCTTCCATCGGCAGATACTCTTTGTGTGTTCCCACATACTTATATGCAGGTCTGATGATCTTGCCGGCATTGACAAGCTCCTCTATTCTATGCGCCGACCATCCTGCAATACGTGCGATGGCAAATATAGGAGTAAACAGCTCGATAGGGATACCGAGCATCGTATATACAAATCCACTGTAGAAGTCTACATTTGCCGATATAGGCTTGCCGCTGCGTCTTCTGGCCGCAAGCAGTCTTCCTGATATCTCCTCAACCTTCTTGTACAGCTCAAATTCCTTTGTCCTGCCCTTCTCCTGGGCAAGTCTCTCTGCATATCCCTTGAGTATCCTAGCTCTAGGATCTGAGTTGGTGTATACCGCATGACCCATTCCATATATAAGGCCTGAATGGTCAAAGCCATTCTTGTCAATAAGTCCTGTGAGATATTTCTCCAGTGCAGCCTCATCATCCCAGTTCTTGACATGGCTCTTGAGGTCATCAAACATCTGCTGAACCTTGAGGTTTGCACCACCATGCTTAGGTCCCTTCAGCGATCCAAGTGAACTTGCAACTGCAGAATATGTGTCTGTTCCTGTCGACGATACTACATGAGTTGTAAATGTGGAGTTATTACCACCACCATGCTCAGCGTGTATAACCAGACATATGTCAAGCACCTGCGCCTCAAGCTCTGTATATTTCTTATCCGATCTGATAAGCCTCAGGAAATTCTCCGCAGTGGAAAGCCCCGGCTTCGGATTGTGTATTACAAGACTCATGTCGTGGAAATAGTGCTTGTAGCCCTGATAACCATATGCGGCAATCACAGGGAACTGTGCTATCAATTCCATACACTGTCTGAGAACATTCTCTATGCTTATATCATCCGGATTATCATCATATGAATAGAGTGTGAGAACACATCTCTGCAGAACGTTCATCATATTCTTGCTTGGTGCTTTGAGGATAACATCTCTTGTAAACTTTCTAGGAAGCTCCCTGTAGCACTCCATCATCTCAACAAATCTCTTAAACTGCTGCTCATTTGGAAGCTTTCCAAACAACAGAAGATACATAGTCTCCTCAAATCCGAATTTACTTCCGTGAAAACCTCTCTCGAGATCCTCAACATTGTACCCTTGATAATACAGACGACCATCAGTCGGCACTCTCTCTCCATCTATTACATCATATCCTATGACATCAGATATCTCTGTGAGTCCCGTGAGTACACCTTTTCCTGTGGAATCTCTGAGGCCTCTCTTGACATCATAATTGACATAGAGGTTCTGGTCTATCTTGCCAGATTCTGTACAATAACCTGTAAGCTCATCCAGTATTCTGTTATATTCCTCGCTGTTTCTTTCCAAACCTCATGTCTCCTTCCTTTATCCAATCCCTGTTCATCATCCCGGAGCTTCTCCGGATCTTATCAATAAACTATATCAACTCACCACAGTTTATCAAAAAAACTCCATTTTCGCAAGAAAGACAGCAATAAATTTGATTTATTCCTGTCTTTTCGCCAAAATTATTTAATTTCAAAATATTTCTGCCTAAATTTCAATAATATATCTCTCATAGGCATTTATGATCGTCGTGTCCTCGTATTTTGATTCGCGGACAAAATCTCTTCCATAATTTATATGCACATGGCCATGGACAAAATACTTAGGTCTGTACTCCTCCATAAGCGTTCTGAAACACTTAAAACCTGTATGTGGGAGATCCTCGGAATCATTTATCCTGTATGCAGGCGAATGGGCAACAAGTATGTCAAAGCCCTTGTTCCTCATGATCTTAAACCTGAGTTTCCGTACTCTTTTGGCCATCGCACGCTCGGAATACTGATGATCCGCACCACCAAACTTGTATTCCATCGAACCGCCAAGTCCCAGAATTCTGACACCCTTATACACATAAAGCTTGTCGTCTATGCACTCGCAGCCCCCCGGCGGTGTATCCTTGTAGCACACGTCGTGATTGCCATGGACATAGAGAACGGGCGCATGACTGAATGTCGCAAGGAACGACAAATACTGTGGCGATAAATCGCCACAGGATATTATCAGGTCTATTCCCTCGACCTTACTCTTATCAAAATAATCCCACAAATACTTGGATTCTTCATCCGCCAACAACAAAATCTTCACGTATCTATTCCCCTGTACTACAGTATACCTTCTCCGTAGGAGATTTATCTTATTTCACTTCCGGAACCGACTTGAGCTCCAGACTCTCCGGTGTGTCTATACCCTGAAGTGCAACTACCGTCTTTGCCTCATCGACAAGATCGTCCTCTGTAGGGAGCATGCCCACTACATTCTCAGCAAGCCAATCCATCTTGAGTATATCTTCATGGAGCATCGCTCCGTCATCTTCATTTCTCACTATTCCGTTCTGGGATGTAAGCTTTCCGCTGAACGGTGTGATAGCGCCCTCTCTTATGAGGTTTGTCATAACCGATATGAGCTTCTGTGTTCCGGCCGGAAGGTGCTTTGAGCATATGACGTCAACTATTCCCGCTGACATACCCCACCAGTAGCTTATCGCATTGCTGGTCTCGTTCTTCTCCTCCTGCTTCCAGTTGCCCTCCAGTATGGATCTAAGGATCCTCTCATAGAATGCACCCCAGTTGTAGAAAGGCATGGCAAGGTTGACGACCTCTCCATTCTGATCATAGTGATAAAGTCCGAAGTTTCGTGACGCATCATCCGGCATGATCATGTCTCTATCGGATATATATGTTATTCCATTTCTCTCGAAGAACTTCTGTGGATCAGCATTCTTAACCTTCGTCCACTGCAGATATATCTTTGCCCTAGGGTTGACCATCCTTGCTCCGATGGCAAATGCATTGATGTTCGCTGTTGTTCCGAATATCGGATAATCAGCTACATATCCTATCTGTCCGTCAGCACAAAGGCTTCCCGCTATCATACCGGTGAGGAACTTCACCTCGTACATTCTTGCATAATAGGTACGCACATGGCTGTTCGCAAGGCTGAGGGAACAGTTAAGTATCTTTATCTCCGGGTGGAGCACTGCAGTCTTAAGAGCCTCAGGAAGCATCTCAGGCCCTGTCGTAAATATCACATCATACTTCTCATCCACAAGTCTTCCAAGGCACTCTGTCAGCTTGGCAGGTGTATCCACATTACAGAAGGTTCTGCTGTCGACAGAATCTCCGAGTTTATTCTCCATGTCCATTCTACCCAGTTCATGGCTGTATGTCCAGACCGAGTTGGCTGGCGACTTATCATACACAAATGCCACCTTCAGGTTCGAAGGGCCTGATGGCTTTATAACCCTGTCGAGTATGGACTTCTTAGGCTCCACAGGATCAAGCTTTGGAAGAACCGTCTTATCCTTCTTCTCATTTGTGAGGACTATCTCATTCCATACCTTGTCAACACTGTCCTTCACCTGGGATGTAGTCATGTTCTTAAGAGCTTCATAGCCATACACATTGAGGAATACAAGCATGGCATCGTCCACTGTTATAGTAAGCTCCTCATTGCCCTTCTTAGCAAGATAAGCCTTCTCAAATGCGAGATGTGCCGAGTTGAAATCCAGTCTCTCATCCTCTGTGAAAACCGCATCCTTAGTGATCCCTATGAACTCCCTGAGCTTATCATATCCACCGAGCTGTGAGAAATATACATAGTTGATCCCCGTCTGCTTGTGGAAATCTATAAATTCAAAATATATCTTATTCTCAAGTGAGTCGGTCCTTCTAGGTATCTTTCTTGTAACCATGGCAGGAACTGAGTCCGCACCAAAGTATTTGAGCACACTCACTCTCTTATTTCCTTCTACTACATAGAATTTGTTCATATACTCATATACCTTTATCGGGTCATGTATACCTTCCTCTATGTGGGACTCACACAATGCGGTCCATTTCATTCCAAATTCAGTATGATAATCCAATATAGGCATAAAATTACTAGCAAACGCCGTCGTCCTTGCAGCGGTAGCGGTTCCAACCACGCGGTCAAGCGATATGGTCTGGAGACCAAGATTCACCTCACCCACAGTGTCGGATGGTGATATTATTTCATCCAAAACCGGAAGATATGGATATTCATTTTTTGCTACGGCTGCCTGATATCTCTTCTCACCAAGCTTCTGAGCCCTTAAATATTCGTTTGCTGACATACTATCACTCTCCTTATTCAAGACCATATAGTAATACTATAAAATTCAATAATCAAGAATTTGTTTCCTTCCGATCCGCCAAAATTATCTGCCTTTCAACTGCATGTTTTGTGAATTATGTATAAACCGCATTGTATGTTATGCATAATTACCACTTGATTTTTTTCGTAACATGCTGTATTATATTATTAAATTCAGAAGATTTCACATATTTTCGAACTTAATGTCGGTGTGTGTGAATACCAATATACTTAAGGAGTCTGGCTAATACACTTCCACCAGGCTCCTTTTTATTGTAGCATCTATTCTGTTCTTTTACAGCATTCCCCATCAAAATTCATTGATTTCGACTGCATCATTGTTCATCTTCCCTATATGCGTCAAATGTAACCTTTATGTCAGTTCCCTTACCTGGTTCACTGTCCATATCAAGCTGTGCATTGTTGCGGGCAACTATATGCTTTACTATGGCCAGGCCAAGTCCTGTGCCACCTGTGGACTTCGATCTGCTCTTGTCCACTCTGTAGAATCGTTCAAATATCCTCTCCTGATGCTCCTTCGGGATTCCTATTCCCGTATCCTTCACCCTGAGTATAACCTTGCCATCCTCTGCCTTTACAGATACATCCACACTTCCATTCTTATTGTTATATCTGATGGCGTTGTCTGTGAGGTTATACACAAGCTCCTCCATCATCATCTTGTTCGCATATATATATCCGTGACTGCCATCATAGCTGAGTGTCACACTGTTCTTCTCTGCGTTTATCGCCAGCATATCCGTGGCTGTTCTGGCTATGACCGCCAGATCGATCTTCTCCATCAGTGGCGCATCCTCAGATACATCCAGCTCTGACAGTCTGATTATGTCATTGATGAGGGTGAGAAGTCTGTTGGAGTTCTTGTGGATCTCAGTTGCAAAATGATGTACATCCGCCTCGGTGGCCATACCTGTCTCGATAAGCTCCGAATACCCCGATATGGATGTGAGCGGCGTCTTGAGCTCATGTGATACATTTGCCGTGAACTCCTGTCTCATCTGTGAGCTCTTCACTATATCCGCATGCTGCTTCTGTATCATATCTATAAATGGCCGCATCTCCTTGTACGCAACTATGTGGGTATCGTCGTCCAGACTGTTTGCCATCTGCTCTATTGGTTTCAATATGTTTCTGGTCAGATAGTGTGTCACTATGATGGTGACACAGACCAGGATCGCCATCACCACCAGCATGACCGGCACAGCCGCAAGGAACATACTGATTACATTGTTGGTCTCCCTCGCTATTCTCAGCACCCTTCCAGACTTGAGCAGTATCGCATAGTAATATGTGCTCTTATTGAGGGTTTCCGACTTTCTTATAACCTGTCCATCACCATTTTCAAATGCCTCTGCTATCTCTGGTCTGTCAAGATGGTTCTGCATGGAAATCTCATCGGCCTGATTGTCATACAGAACACTGCCGTCGGGCGCTATAAGCGTCAATCTGAGGTCATTGGTATCCACGCTTGCATACACACCGGGGTCATCCGCATCGAAATCTCCGGTATTCTTAAGCACCTCAGCATACCCCTTCAGATCCCTTATGATCTCCGCCTTGTACACCTCATAGAATATAAACGTCGACAGGACCATGGTCACCGCTATGGCCACCAGTGAAAAGATAATAAACTCCAGATTGATAACCTTTTTCAGTCTTTTATCGTCTCTCTTACCCATATGCTACTCCATCTTATACCCTACATTTCTAACCGTCTTTATCATATTACCTGCTTCGCCAAGCTTCTGTCTCAAAGTCTTGATATGCATATCAAGGGTTCTGGATTCGCCCTCGTAATCCGTTCCCCACACATCCGACATAATCGTGTCTCTGTGAAGGACTATTCCTGCATTAACCATGAGAAGCTTTAAGAGTTCAAACTCCTTGAAGGTAAGCTCACACAACTCACCGCCCACATGCACCTCGCGTCTCTCTGAATCAAGGGTTATATCCCCGAGTACCATCTGCTTGTCATCCTGCAGCGCCCTGCTTCTTCTGAGCAGCGCCTTGACTCTGGATATGAGCTCCATCACGCCAAATGGCTTGGTGAGGTAATCATCCGCTCCTATATCCAAGCCCTTGACCTTGTCAAGCTCTGTAGTCTTGGCTGTCACAAGGATAATCGGAACTCTGACAGTATCAGGTCTGCTCCTGAGCTTCTTCACAATCTCAAGACCATCCATGTCAGGGAGCATGATATCCAAGAGTACCAGATCAGGGACCTTCTCCACAGACCTTGAGAAGAAGGATTTCGCATTCTCAAACTCCTCCACCACATATCCGCTGTTTTTCAAAGCAAACATCTCTATCTCTCTTATATTCTTATCGTCTTCTACAATATAAATATGTACTGCCATTTTGTCTCCTTTCCCTATACAATACCACTTTCATTTACATGCATATTGCATTTTATTTTTATCATTATTTTTTATATAAATGCACGCCAGATATCACTTCAGCTTGTATATCTCTCTGTAATATGTGTACATGCTCTGGAAATCTATGTTGGAATCCTTCTTCATGTTGTCCAGATATTCATGTGTATCAAAGTTGTCTGATTTTAACTGGAGCATTGCCACCGCCACGTTGGAACAGTGGTCTGCAACTCTCTCATAGTTGTTGATAAGATTCTCCAGTGATATTCCGAGCTCAATGGTACATTTGCCCTTCTGAAGTCTCTTGATATGCTGCTTCTTAACCGCACTGTTGAGCTCATTAATTGCTTCCTCAAGCGGCTCCACATGGGATGCCTCCTGAAGGTCTTCTTTGTCATAAGCCTCCACAGTCATGCTGACTATGTTCTGAACTGCATCCTTGTATACACCAAGTTCTGACTTTGCCTTTTCTGAAAAGGACGCGCCCGCCTCATTCATCTTCCTACATATATCCGCTATGGTTATGGCGTGATCAGACATTCTCTCAAGGTCACCTATGACATGAAGTCCGATCGACACCTTCTGGCTGTCCTCATGGGATAGCTCCTTGCTGCTGAGCTTTACCATATAAGAACCGACCTCATCCTCATAGGTATCTATGATGCCCTCAAGATTCTCAACCTTATCCCTGACCGTTTCATCATAATTATCAACCAGTGACAGTGCCATATCAACACTGTTCTTTGAAAGCTGAGCCATGTATTTTACGACCTCTATACAGTGTCCAACAGCAAATGCCGGTTTCTCAAGGAATCTGGCATCCAGACGCTTGAGCATCTCCAGCTCTGCAGGAGTATTCCTCTCCACCTCATCCTTATCTCTGACAGTGAGCGTTGCAAGCTTCTCAAGTCCGCCTGAGAACGGAAGCAGAAGAAGTGTCGCTGCAACGTTGAACACACTGTGTACAACAGCTATACCAGCTGCATTCGCTGAATCATTCAGGAACTGGAAGTGTACAAATGAATTGACCGTGTAGAACACCACCATGAACACGACTGTTCCTATGATGTTGAAGTACAGATGCACAAACGCAGCTCTCTTGGCATTCTTCTTGGTTCCTATACATGATATCAGTGCCGTTACACAGGTTCCTATGTTCTGACCCATGATGATTGGGATCGCCGTCCCAAATGACACAGCCCCGGTTGCACACAGCGCCTGGAGTATACCTACAGACGCCGAAGAACTCTGTATGATAGCTGTTATCAACATTCCCACAAGCATTCCAAGGAATGGATTGGAGAACATGGTGAGTATATTCGTAAATTCCGGTACATCCTTAAGCGGAGCAACCGCACCGCTCATCATCTCCATACCAAACATGAGCACTGTAAATCCAAGAAGGATTCCACCTATATCGTGCTTCTTCTCAGACTTGGTGAACATGAGGAATATTATTCCTATTACTGCGAGTATAGGTGAAAAGGATGAGGGTTTCAACATATTAATAAATATATTGTCACTCTGTATTCCTGTAAGGCTGAGTATCCATGATGTTACTGTTGTTCCTATATTTGCACCCATGATGATACCCACTGCCTGTCTCAGCTTCATGATGCCTGAGTTTACAAGTCCAACCACCATAACTGTGGTCGCCGATGATGACTGGATCACTCCTGTCACCGCAGCGCCCAGCAGAACACCCTTTATAGGTGTTGATGTGAGCTTTTCCAGTATCTTCTCCAGCTTACCGCCAGCCGTCTTGGCAAGGCCATCTCCCATCACGTTCATTCCATACAGGAACATTGCAAGTCCGCCCAGAAGGGATAACACATTGAAAATATCCATATCTTTTGTCTCCTTATTACATTTCCAATTACTTCTGTATAAGGACTTGTATACACAATATCCCTTTTACAGCGTCTGTTTTATCAGAGTCTATTGTAAAAGGGATATGTAAAATGTGAGATATGTGTATGTAAAATCTGTGTAAATTTAAAATCTATGTAAAATCCTGCAAAATATTTGGCACAGTTTTGTGGTATCACATAGACCTTTTTTCTGTTTTCATCTGTTTATTTGCTTCCGAGAGGCTCATTTATGAGCAGATACACCGCACTTCCAAGCATTCCTACCAGGAACATGCCATAACCGCCACATATGAACATCAGCTTTGCGAATGATACATCTCCCAGCACAGGGAGCATGTGGAGCAGCAATGCTGCAGCACATCCCGCAAGTCCGCACACCACCATGCTGACTGTTATGAAAAGTTTCATATTGCCTATACCTGTTCTGTGTGACAGTTCATTTATCTTCGTACATACCCACTTCATAGAAATCACCTCTTTTCGTCCATGACTCAATCATCAGTCTATATGTTCTCCTGTTATCGAGAAGAGTACCCACTCTGATATATTCGTTGCGTGATCGCCAATCCTCTCAAGATACTTGGCAACCATAAGAAGGTCACAAGCCTGCTCTCCATCATCCGAATTCTCATGTATCATTGTGATGAGTTCATTCTTGACCTTGTCAAAAAGATCATCGACGACATCGTCATGCTCTATTACACTCTTTGCCTTTTTCTCATCTGCGTTGACATATGCCTCTATGCTTGATACCAGCATGACGATCGTCTCTTTTGCCATCTGCTGTATGTGCTCAAGCTTCTTTATATATGGTGTGCCAGCCATGCACAGTGTGAGTTCTGATATATCTGAGGCGTGATCTCCGATCCTCTCCATATCCGTTATCATCTTGAGTGCTGCGGATATATTTCTCATATCCCCGGCAACCGGCTGCTGGGTAAGGAACAGCTTGAGGCACAGATTCTCAATCTCTCTCTCCTGATGGTCGATGGCGTCATCCGCCTCGATCGCCTTCTTTGCGAGCTCTGTGTCCTGGGCCACGAGAGCCTTGATCGCTGTCTCGATCGCCTGCTCAATCATAGTTCCCATCTCTATCATCTCTGCGTGAAGCTTTCTAAGCTGCATCTCATATTTGTCTCTCATCGTGTCCCTCCTAACCAAATCTACCGGTGATGTAATCCTCTGTACGCTTGTCAGCCGGCTTGCTGAACATCTTTTCTGTCTCTGCGTACTCAACGACCTCTCCGAGAAGGAAGAACGCTGTGTTGTCCGCAACTCTGGTTGCCTGCTGCATGTTATGCGTAACCATGATAATGGTGTAATTGTCCTTCAGTTCAAGTACCAGGTCCTCTATCTTGGATGTCGATATAGGATCAAGGGCCGATGTAGGCTCATCCATGAGAAGTACCTCAGGCTCCACTGCCAGTGCTCTGGCTATACAGAGCCTCTGCTGCTGTCCTCCTGAAAGGCCAAGTGCTGACTTCTTCAGTCTGTCCTTAAGCTCATCCCATATAGCTGCCTGTCTGAGAGATCTCTCAACTATCTCATCAAGCTTTGCATGATTTCTTATGCCGTGTGTTCTAGGACCATATGCTATATTGTCATAGACACTCATCGGAAAAGGATTCGGCTGCTGGAACACCATTCCAACTCTTTTTCTCAAAAGGTTAATATCCATTCCGCTGTATATGTCCTCTCCATCAAGCCTCACATCACCTGTTATCTTGCATCCCTCTACCAAATCATTCATTCTGTTGAGCGACTTAAGGAATGTTGACTTACCACAACCTGATGGTCCAATAAATGCTGTAACCTCATTTGACGGAATATCCATATCAATACCCTTAAGGGCATGGAACTTTCCGTAATAGAGATTCAAATTTTTAACGCTGAACTTAACGTTATTATTCATCTATTTTTCTCCATTCTTAATTTGCTTTATCTGCGGCAACCTTTCCTGCAATCTTGTCTGACGCAAAGTTGATAAGCACCACAAGCACCAGAAGTACAACCGCTGTTGCATAACCCTGATCCGTGTGAAGTCCTTCTTTTGACAGAAGGTACATATGAACCGCCAGAGTCCTTGTTGAATCGGTAAGCTTTGTCGCCATCTTTGCAACCGATCCTGCTGTGTATATGAGTGCTGCCGTTTCGCCCACGATACGTCCTGTCGCAAGTATGATTCCTGACAGTATTCCAGGAACGGCACTTGGAAGCACTACTTTGAATACTGTTCTGAGCTTTCCGGCTCCCAGTCCAAAACTTCCTTCTCTATAAGACTTAGGCACTGCCATAAGTGCCTCCTCTGTGGTTCTCATTATGACCGGAAGAACCATTATCGCCAGGGTTAACGCACCTGATATGAGTGATAATCTAAGTCCACACGCATTTGTGAAAAACAGCATTCCAAATAGTCCGTATACGATCGAAGGTATTCCTGTAAGTGTCTCCGCTGTGATCCTCACTACCCCCACCAGCTTATTGCCAGTCTTTGCATATTCGACAAGATATATCGCTGCAAATATTCCTATCGGACCTGCTATCAGGAGGGACAGCAGCGTCATGTAAACCGTATTTATAAGTGCCGGTACCAGCGAACAGTTGTCCGATGTATATTCCCAGCTGAATATGTCCGCATTAAGATTTGGGATTCCCTTTACCAGTACATACACCAACAGAAATCCTATGGAGAGCACAGTTATGAGCGTTGCCAGATGTACAAAGATAAACATTATGAATGATCCCGGTCTCTTTCTGTACTCAGCCCATTTCTCAGACCATGTGCTCTTGTTTATAGCCTCTATGCTGTCCACATCAACTATGGATGAAGGATCGTCCTCAGGTGCCGTCTTTTTCGTGCTGATTATTGTATTTTTTGTTCTGTCATCGCCACATGCGACAACTGTCTTTATTCCTTCTACTCTCTCTGTCATCTATGCCACCGTCTTTCTCTTTATGATGGAGAACAGGAGGTTGATAATGAGTATGAATACGAACAGTACAACGCCCGTCGCTATCAGAGCCTGTCTGTGCAGGTCCGTCGCATATCCCATCTCCATTACTATATTTGTGGTGAGTGTTCTGACACCTCTCAGTATTCCGTCAGGCATATGGACCTGATTTCCAGCAACCATGATGACCGCCATAGTCTCTCCAACTGCACGGCCAACACCAAGGATAATCGCTGCCATAACTCCTGACTTTGCTGCAGGGACAACAGTCTTGAACACGCTTCGCTCATGTGTTGCTCCAAGTGCCAGGGCTCCCTGATAATATTTGTCAGGTACCGCTCTTATTGAGGTCTCTGATACACTGATGATAGTTGGAAGTATCATCATTCCAAGAAGTACTGATGCCGTGAGCATCGTATTTCCATTTACTCCAAATATGCTTCTCACCATCGGTACAAGCACACACATTCCAAAGAATCCATATACTACCGAAGGTATTCCGGCCATCAGATTGATAAATGGCTTTATAACTTTATATAATCTGTCGGGACAAAACTTTGCCAGATATATCGCTGTCAGAAGTCCTATCGGAACTCCAATTATCAGTGCTCCGGCTGTCACATATATACTTCCTAATATGAAAGGAAGAATGCCGTAGTACCCATTTGTAGGCTTCCAGACCTCACCAAGGGTGAAATCCCCGAAGCCTATCTCTTTAATGGCCGGTATTCCATTCACAAACAGGAACACACATATGAGTGCTACTGCTGCGATGGATACCAGTGCCGCTATCAGGAATACTACATGCATAATTGTTTCTTTAAGTTTATGCATAAGCTGATTACTTTACGTCCTCCCACTTTGCTGCTGAACCTGTGAATATGTCCTTGACCTGATCTACTGTGTAGTCCTCAGCAGGGTTGTTGTTATTTACTATAACTGCAATTCCGTCCATTGCTATTACTGTTGCCTTGAGACCAAGTGCTGTCTCTGTATCCTTGAGTTCACGTGATGCCATACCTATGTCGCATGTTCCATCTGATGTTGATGTGATACCTGTTGTTGAATCGCTCTCCTGAAGCTCGATGTCAGCGTTTGTGTTGATTGCCTTGTATGCCTCGATAAGTTTTTCCATAACAGGTGTTACTGAAGATGATCCTGCAACAACAATCTTGCCCTTTGGATTTGTTGAAGTAAATGCTCCGCTGTTCGCAACCTCGATGTACTTATTTGCTGAGATGATCTTCTGTCCATCCTCGCTCATGATGTAGTTGATGAAATCCTGTGCAACATCGCTGATGCCATCCTTTGTAACGATGTTGAAAGGTCTTGAAAGTGTGTATGAACCATTGTTGATGTTCTCCTCACTTGCCTCAACTCCACCGATCTTGAGTGCCTTTACTGTATCGTTGAGTGCTCCGAGAGATATGTAACCGATTGCATAATCATCTCCTGCTACTGTTGTGAGTACGACCTCTGTGCTGTTGCATGTGATGGCATTTGTTGTTGTGTTGTCGACCTTATTGCCATCTGCATCCTTCTCCTCAACTCCTGTGAGCTCTACGAATGCTCCTCTTGTTCCTGAGCCTTCCTCTCTTGATACTACTGATATATCCTGTGCTGCATCGAATCCGCCATCTGCGCTCTTTGATGAATTATTTCCACAGCCTGCAAGACTTCCTACCATAAGTGCTGCTCCAAGTGTAACTGCTAATACTTTCTTTAATTTAACCATTTTCTTTTTCTCCTTACTTTGTCCATATTCTTTCTTGGAACATCAGCCATGCAAAATCGCCTATCGGCGATGGCTGATGCTGCATAACAATTTTCTCCGAAAATTGTTACATGTGCCGGTTATCTCTTGAACCGGTCTTTACAAATATTGTATTATTGGGACATATCATTCTTTGCTTATGTCCCGGAAAAGAACTCGCGCGCCTTTCGTTCTTTTCTTTGAACTATAATAAATGGCATAAGTAAAATACATAACCAACGCAATGTAAATTGAATGTAAAGTCGGTGTTAATCAATGCATGCTGAATGTACAGCAAATAATCTGCCATAACTTATAAATTGCAACCAGAAAGTGGGATAAATATACATGACAAATACCAGTTTAGAAGTAATAGGATATGTGAGATGCGACTACAAAGAGAAGTTTGGGATTCCAAGGCAGAGCGGTCTGACAGGCTGCGCCGCCGCTTTTATAGAGATGCTTCCACCATACAATCAGGCAGAGGCGTTCAGAGGACTTGACGAATTCTCCCACATATGGCTGCTGTGGGACTTCTCCAGGGCTCACAAGAACGGTTTTACCGCAACAGTAAAACCCCCAAAGCTGGGCGGTAACCAGCGGATGGGGGTTTTTGCCACCAGATCACCATTCAGGCCGAACAACATCGGTCTGTCATCGGTGAGGCTTCTGGATATTATATATAATGAAGAAAACGGCTGTGTACACGGACTTGTGGTGTCGGGTGCCGATATACTGGACGGAACACCGGTGTACGACATCAAGCCTTATCTGCCATACACCGACAGCCATCCGGAGGCGACCGGGGGCTGGACAGACTCCCTTGATATTCCGGAGCTGTCTGTATGTTCCTCTGTCGATATCACTGCCAAACTTGAAACGATATTTTCAAGTACACAGATCGAGGCCCTGAAAGAGATACTTGCGCAGGATCCAAGACCGGGCTATCAGGATGAACCGAATAGACGCTATGGAATGCTGTACGGCGGATACGATATAAGGTTTACCATATCTGGTGACACTCTTACCATATGCGAAGTGGCTGAGCCCGGACCACAATGATACAAAAAGGCATTTTACCGGCATGAAGCTGAAAAATCATGATATTTTCTCATCATCCTGGCAGTGACACTCCTCTCCTCAAAGCTGATATTTCCCAGTAGTTTCACCGGCATGACCCCCATCAAGGAATTGGTCACAAAGCATTCCTGATATGATGACAGTTCATCAGGGAATATCACTGTCTGCGTGACCGCCTCTGATTCACAGATATACCCCCTTACTGTTCCAGGCAGAAGACCTGAGTCTATCGCGGGTGTGTATATCCTGCCATCTCTCACAAAAAATATATTGCTCACCGTACCCTCGCATATCTGTCCCTTTGTATTCAGGAAGATCCGTTCATCCATTCCAGCTTTCCTAGACCTCCTTTTTTCAAGAATGCAGTCTCCGTAATTCATGGTTTTATGATATACGAACGGCGACGTCTCATTTCTTCTAACATTACTTATGTCCATTGCAACCCCCCGTTCGTATATATCCGTGGTGTATGGATTATCTCTCATTGAAAAAACCACATTTTTCTGAGTCAACATGATCTTTAACGCACATCTCCTCATATGACCTGATTGATCTCTGTAATCATGCTCACTCATCCACTTTCTCAGATATTCCAGCACAGCTATCCTGTCTATGCCCCGTTCTGCTGGCATGCCAAGATCCAGAAATCTTGCAGCATCTTCCAGACGTCTCAGATGCCTGTCAAGAAATATCGGCCTGCCGTCAACCACACTTATAGTTTCAAATGCTCCAAGACCAAATTGAAAGCAATCATCCATTTTTACATTCATTTTACATTTCTCCCATTTTCATCATTTTCAAATGCTACTGCAATGCACTGAGTATTGCTTTTGCCTTATCCCGTGTCTCTTCATACTCTGCACCAGGATCTGAATCGGCAGTAATACCGCCTCCAACGCCTAGATAATACCTGCCATTTCTGTACAATACAGTTCTTATCACTATATTAAAATCACATTTTCCATCCAATGTAATATAACCAATAGAGCCGGTGTAAATATTTCTCTTCCCGCATTCAAGTTCATCTGTAATCTCCATAGCCCTGCGTTTCGGCGCCCCCGTAACAGAACCACCCGGAAATGCCACAGTAAGAAGAGACATCACATCTTCCCCGTCCTGCAGCATACCTTCAACATTTGCCACCTGATGGAAAACAGTCGCATACTCTTCTATCGAAAACAGTTCAGTCACTTTTACGCTTCCCGGTCTGCACACATGGTTCAGGTCATTCCTCTCAAGATCTACAATCATCAGGAGTTCACTCTTTTCCTTCTGTGATTTCTCAAGCTCCCTCCTGAGTGCCTCATCCTCCCTGTCAGTCTCTCCCCGTCTCCTCGTCCCCTTTATCGGCCGGGTGTACACACGACGATCCTTTATCTGCATAAACCGTTCAGGAGAGGCGCTCACTATCTGATAATCTCCCAGATCAAGATATCCACCAAATGGCGACGGATTGCTAACTCTCAGGTCATAAAACACGTCCAGAGGCTTTTTATCGCTGTCGACAACCATATGCCTTGTCAAATTTGCAACATATACATCCCCCTCGGTTATATAATCCTTCAGCCTTCTTATAGAGTTCTCATACTCTTCCCTGCTGCATTCTTCGTACACATTCAAGTTATACTTCTTCCTCTTTTGTACATCTTCACTCGTCCTGTCAATTATATTCCCACTTTCCCGATCATCCCTGCCGCAATACTTCTCTATATCATTCTCCATTACATCAATATTTGACTGTGCATCACCTGTCATACCATTTGCCACAAGATATGTCTCTTTTTTTAGGCAATCTTCAACAACAAAACAGTCATAGAATGTCATGACTGCCTCTGGAACAGACACAAGGTCTTCATTGATGGAATCAAGCCCCATCCTGTCCATTCCATAATCGTAGGATACATACCCTATCGCGCCTGATACGATCGGCAAATTCTCCGAACTCTTATCCATATGCTGTACAAGATACTGTCTCATATATTCTTCAAATGTTATATTCTTTTCAGAATCTCCATTAACCTCAAATGTATCCCCATTCTTAACAAGCCTGAGATACGGGCATCTCCCGATGATCGAATAGTGTCCCAGATTATTCACAAGGGATGAGTCAAGAAATGCTATTCCTATCTCATCCTCATATATTCCAAAAACATCAGCTGCACACACATATCTGTCAAGTTTTTTTACCACTCGCCTCATACTGCTCATATATGACTCCTTATCTGCAATTAAATTTCTCCGCCGCTATACAAAAATTATACAATATATCATGACCATACTCCGTAAGTACCGCTTCCGGATGAAACTGCACCCCGTACAACGGCAGCCTTCTGTGTTATATTCCCATAACTGCACCATCCTCGGATATAGCATCCACCTGGTAATCATCCGGCAGACTACTGCCATTTATTACCAATGAGTGGTACCTTGTGACATGAAAGCTTTCCGGCAGCCGCGCGAACAGACCTGTTCCACAGGTATGTATCTCTGTCACCTTTCCATGCATTGGCATCTTTCCTTTTTCAACAATGGCGCCCGCACAATACCCAAGTATCTGATGTCCAAGACAGACTCCAAGTATCGGAATCTTTCCCTTATACATGTTCACAACATCCACACACATTTTTGCCTCCCATGGCCGCCCAGGTCCCGGTGAAAGTATTATGCCCTCCGGCTCCAGATCTTCCACATCATGCAGAGATATCCGATCGCACCTTTTTACGGTCACACATCTTCCCATTTCCTCGAAATACGCCTTCAGGTTATACACAAATGAATCAAAATTGTCTATCATCAGATACATGCACTTCTCCTTATCCGCAATCACCATAAAACACAAAAAGGATAACAGCCGGCATGCCAAAGCATGCACAGTCGTTATCCTTTTCGGTCCGTAATCTGCACGTTATTTTTATCTTTGATTTTTACAGATTCTATCATATCTGTCCTCAGAAAGCAAATGCCTTTGCTACTTTTGCGCAGTCTCACTATGCAATGCGCCTACTGACGTGCCCTCTCATAGGCATCTGCATACTGCTGTTCCTGTGAGTTTATCTCCTCAACATCGCGGTTCTGTTTCAAGTAGGTGCCGTCAGGCTGCTGTATGCGTGCCTGCATGTTATCCTTCATCATAAGTCCAAACATGTCCCTGATACGCTGCTTAATCTTATCATCATATATAGGTGTAGCAACCTCCACACGGCGGAGAGTGTTACGCGTCATAAAATCCGCCGAAGCTATATATATCTTGTCTCTGTCAGGGGTTCCGAACATATATATTCTTGAATGCTCAAGGAAACGTCCAACAATACTTCTTATCTGTATATTCTCCGTCTCACCAGGAATCCCTGCCAGTAGACAGCATATTCCTCTGACTATAAGTTCAACTTTCACTCCCGCCTTTGATGCCTCAACCAGTTTGTCGATGATCTTTTTGTCAGTGAGAGAATTGATCTTTACACCGATATACGCAGGCTGACCATTCTTTGCTATGGCTATCTCATCATCTATCATCTTGATGACCGGAGCCTGCAGGCATTCAGGAGCCACAAGCAGGTGATCAGCATGGCTGACTGTATTGCCAATAAGAATCGACTGAAACACTTTCATGGCATCCTTGCCAATAGCCTCATTTGCAGTCATGAGCGACAGATCTGTGTAGAGTCTGGATGTCTTCTCATTGTAATTTCCCGTTCCTATCTGTGTTATGTACTGGATTTTACCTCCGTCTTTTCTGGTTATGAGACAGAGCTTTGAATGAACCTTGAGTCCGTCAACGCCATACACAACATGACAGCCCGCGTCCTCGAGGGTACGGCTCCACTCTATATTATTTTCCTCATCAAATCTTGCCTTGAGCTCCACAAGTACCTCAACCTGCTTACCATTCTCTGCAGCTTCAACAAGTGCTTCCACAACCTTAGAGTTCTTCGCAAGACGATATAAAGTCATCCTGATTGCATTTACCTTTGGATCTCTTGCTGCCTCCTGAAGGAGATTCAGGAACGGTCTGATGCTCTCATACGGATATGAGAGAAGCACATCCTTCTCAAGTATCTGAGGTATAAGTGGCTTCATCACATCAAGATCCGGTGACTGCTGTGACACCCTCTTCTCAAAGAACAGCTCCTGTCTGTCCCTGAGCTTATCCTGTATCTGGAATACAAATGACAGATCCAGCGGAGATTTTGAATAAAATACATGTTTCTCGTCAAGCTCACAGTAATCACACACCTCGCCCACCATCTTCTGTGATATATCTCTTGTAAATTCTATTCTGACCGGAGCAAGTTTCTTTCTAAGCTTAACAACCTGTTCCATCTGATCTCTGTAGTTGAGGTCTTCATCATACACCTTGCTCACGTCGATATCGGCATTTCTGGTGATCCTCATGAGAGTCTTCTCCTGAACCTTGTAGCCCTTGAAAAGCCCTGGAGCATAGTGAAGGATAAGCTCCTCCAAAAGTATATAGGTTCCAGGCACGCCCGGAAGTGCCACAAGTCTTGGAAGCATGCCACTCTCACAAGGTATGATACCGAGTTTCTTCTTGCCCTTTCTCTCAAGTATGGCAAGGGCATATATCTCTCTGTTCTTGAGGAATGGGAATGGCTGTTTTCTTCCAACGATCATCACTGAGAGCAGCGGAAGTATCTCCTGCGCAAAATAACTGTCAAGATACTTTGCGTCAGCCTTCGACAGGTCTGCGTACCTTACCAGTCTAAACCCCTCCGTCTCAACATCTTTCATGAGATTCTCATATATGTTGTCTTTGATCGCATTGAGCTTTGTGACATTCTCAAGGATCGCATCAATCTGTTCCTGTGGGCTGAGCTTTGTCTTGTTCTCCCTCTGATCTCCGGTCAAAAGTTTCTGATCCTCCAGAGAACCAACTCTCACCATGAAGAATTCATCAAGATTTGACTGATATATTGCCAGAAATGACAATTTCTCGCAAAGCGGTGAATTCTCATTCTGTGCCTCCTCCAGCACACGCTCATTAAACTTGAGCCATGAAATCTCTCTGTTGACGTATACGCCCTTTATTGTACTTATATTTGTATCCTGTGCCATTTCTTCATATTCTCCTTTTCTGTTCTTTATTTTTCTTATCAGTCTGATCAGCCAGTTTACCAATTGCCTGTCCTCTTTCTATCTGTTTTATTCTATACATACACATTTATTCTATACATACACAACAAGACGGATAGCCATATGACTATCCCTCTCATCATAGGAGCAGACTCATTATATGCACCCATGTGAGTTGCTGTTCCTTATTGTGGTAATCATCTCAAATCGCTCCAGGCAGTATACTTCTTATCATATATCTTCTTCAGCATATCCACCGATATGTCAGATAGCGTATTCTCACTGTTTACGATCACAGCAATCGCATCACGTCCAAATACATATGATGTGAGCAGCTCGCTCTCGTACGGCTGAAGGCTTCTGGATGACATTCCAAGGTCACATCTGCCCTGAAGCGCATCATTGAGTCCCTGTGTCGAATCCGACTCTGTGACCAAGATCTTCGCTGCCGGATTGATCTTCATGTATTCCTCTGCCAGCTTAGATACGATCGGAGCTGCCGATGTAGAACCATGTATCTCCACCGTACCACCAGACTTGTCTGACAGGAATGTCTCGCTCTTTTTTACCGGAACACAGTAGTCCGCAACCACTGCCTGCCCCGCTGACTTCACATAAGCCATGAAATCCTTTGCCACAGCTGACAACTCTCCGTTATACACCAATATATAATCCCTGCACAGAGGATATTTGTCCTTCTCTATAGATGCCGCATCCGGAGCTACACCATCGACATCCAGCGCCTTTACACCACTGTTATTTTCCGCACTGTAAGCTATATAACCTATCGCATTTTTGTCAGAAGCAACTTCCGATATGACCTTATCTGTGGAATCTGCAACAGTGTTTGTTCCCGTAGCATCGGTACCTACAAGATTGTCAAATTCCGTCTTAGTACCGGAACCTTCCTCTCTGGAAACCACATTTATCGTACCCATGGATGACATATCCGGAACGTCCACTTTGGCGCCACATCCTGTGAGTAACAGAGAACCCAGTGCAGTCATTGCAAGAAATTTGCCAATCATTTTCCAGTATCTGTCCCTTTTGCAGCTCCTGTCTATATTACTGTCAATATACGTTCTTTCACATTTGTATTTTGTCATGCCTGAGCACCTGCCTTCACCATGACTTCACTGTCGCTATCCATATTCTCTATATCAAGTTTGTCAAATGTGAAATCGTCGATTGCCTCTTCCGCAATGGATATGCAGTTGTCCGCCATACGGTCCATGCTGTAAAGGAGTGCTGAATAATCCGCTGTCAGGCTTCTCACACATGTGTTTTTCTTGACTCTTGCGAGATGAGCCTTACCTGCCTGTCTCTGGAGCTTTCTTATCTTCTTCTTGTCTGCGGCAACCTTATCAGGAGTTTCGCTGTCCCCAGTAATTATTGCATTCATTGACTCACCGAAAAGTTTCTCTGTCATATCCATACATGCTGTCAGGTCAGCTATCGCAGCATCCGACAGCAGTTGTCCATTGTCCAGGATCTTTTTATACAGGCCATCCACCTCATCGCACCTGTCTGCTATACGCTCTATATTGTTGCTGACCACCATGAGGCCTGCCGCCTGCTCTGCCTGTTTCTCGGTAAGGTTACCACTTGATATCAGCTTTGTGATGAAATCAACTATTATATTCTGAAGCTCCTTGACCTTGTCATGCTCATCCACATATTTGTCACGGATATCTGTAATATTTCTCTTCTCTATAGCATTTTTCATAGCACCTATCATCTTACCCGCATGAACAGACAATCTTGATATTTCTTTTGCGGCCATGTAGATAGCTGCCGCCGGCTGTGACATAGCTTTATCATCGAGGTATTTGGCTACAAAGCCCTCTGAATTTTTCTTGTCCTCACCCCTGATGATGAACTTAACTATCTTCACCATAACAGGTATCAGAGGCAGCCAGATAAGTGTACATGCCACATTGAACGTGGTATGCGCATTTGCTATCTGTCTTGATATGATGTCAAGTTCATCGCCCTTCGGTGATATCCACTGCACAAATGCAGCCAGCGGTCTTATAAGGAACATGAAAAGTATGGTTCCTGTGATATTGAATGTACTGTGCGCGATGGCTGTTCTCTTGGCATTCTTGGACTGTCCTATGGATGCCAGAAGCGCTGTGATGGTTGTTCCAATGTTATCTCCAAAAAGGATAGGTATCGCCCCTGCCAGACCTATGACACTGTGTATTCCGTCAGGTCCAGACTGTGACGCAAAGTTCTGAAGTACCGCAATGGTCGCCGAACTGCTCTGTACAACCAGGGTCATAACTGCACCAAGTACAACTCCGAGAACCGGTATCTCTGACACCTTTCCCATCAGGTCCACAAATATCGCACTGCTGGCAAGTGGTTTCATAACACCGCCCATGACCTCGATACCTTCAAATAGAAGTCCAAATGAGAATATGACCATACCAACATTTCTGATCTTTTCCTTCTTGAACACAAAGTTCATAATGAAACCTATAAATATGATCGGATATATGTAATTACTGATCTTGAACGCCATAAGCTGTGCCGTCATGGTCGTTCCTATATTTGCTCCAAATATTACTGATATAGCCTGTGGCAGGCTCATGAGTCCTGCACTTACAAATCCGATAACCATGACCGTAGTCGCCGAACTACTCTGGAGAACTGCGGTTACAAGTGCTCCCGCCAAAGCTCCCATCAAAGGATTCTTGGTAAGGAATCCCAATATCCTCTTCATCTTCTCTCCTGCTGCCTTCTGGAGTGCATCGCTCATGCTATTCATTCCATATAGGAACATTGCAAGTCCTCCCAGCAATCCAAATACTATCTTAACTCTTTCATCCACTGTGTTTTTTTCCTCCTTATGTAAATCTCATCTTAAACAAGCATATCCACATAAGGAAATGGCCGCTATCCACATGCAGTAAACGAAATGTAAAATCTATGTAAAAAGCAAGAAAAGCCAGCAGACACACTTCATGTGTATCTACTGGCTTAAATTTCATCACCATAAATTTGCTATTATACTAACATTTTGTATCGTATTTTTCAATATGCAGGCACGTAAAATTTATGTAAACTACATTAAAACAGTCTATCCAGTGATAGTATTATAAAGTTAATACCTTTCTCCCATTTTGCTACAGCCTGACGCGAAACACCACATATTTCCTCCAACTATATAATTCTATCGCCTACTTTTACATGATAAAACCAATTTTACTCATATTCAAACAACTTCTGGTTGCCTTGATTGCAACTCCAGGTTACATTTATCTGCAACTTTTCTAGATGTGACATGAATTAGCGCATATATATCAAGTTAATCACTTGATAACAAATAAAAAAGAGGTCTCCACATTCTGATGCGCACCCGGAATTCCAGATATATTCCAATTACATTGATTGGGAGAACCTCTTTTTTATTTTCTTATATTATTCTCTTCTAATTGTGCTCTGGCACTACAGCATAGAACACCAGATCCTCATCGCCGTTGTTCTTCAGGCTGTGGCTGTGTCCCGGCGGACAATAATGGCAGTCGCCCGGATTGAGTATCTCCATGGTGTCGTCATACTCCATGGTTCCAACTCCTGAGATGATAAATATGATCTCGCTGTTGGTGTCATGTGTGTGAAGTCCTATAGAACTTCCGGCTGGAAGTGTTGCCCTCATGATCTTGTTGTAATTGCCTACGTGCATGCGTGGCTTGAATACGCCTTCGCCACCCTTAAAGTTCTGAATATTCTGCTCCTCAAGGGAATCGAATGATATCTTCATCTGTTGTCCTCCTTACGAAAAATACGAAAAAATCCTGCAAACGCATATAATACGCTCCGCGCGGCGTCTGCGTGCTATGTCGTCAAGCGCACCACACTCTCAAGAAGTCTGTCACAGGCTTCCTCTATTATATCTTCTTCTATACCCGAATAATTGATAACCAGCGTGTGGCTGTCCTCCTGCTCTTTTCCGTGGCAGTACTGGCTAAGGCTGGATATGTTGATTCCTGCCGCGGCAGCCCTGTCCACCATCTCTCTGTCCGTGTATGACGTGTCGATCTCCATAAGGAAATGAAGACCTGCATTCTCTTCCTTTATCGTTACCTGTGGATACAGCCTATGATTCCTGATACAACCAAGTATCCTGTCCCTGCTGTTCCTGTAAAACTTTCTCATCCTGTTGATGTGCTTTTCCAGATACCCCTCCTGGATAAACCTTGTGAGTGTATACTGATCAAAATTCGACACCGTACACGCATAAAAGCTTAGTACATGATTATACCTTACCATGAGCGGTATTGGCAATACCATGTAGCTTATTCGTATGGTTGATGACAAACTTTTTGAAAATGTATTCATGTAAATGACTTTATCAGATGCGTCTATACTCTGAAGCGCCGGGATTGGATTTCCAACCAGACGGAATTCACTGTCATATTCATCCTCTATGATATATCTGCCCTCCTGCTTTGCCGCCCAGCCCAGCAGTTCATATCTCCTGCTCGCCGGAGTGACAGTTCCCGTAGGGAAATGGTGTGACGGTGATATATGCACCACATCAGCCCCGGACCGCTCTAGCGAATCTATGTTGACACCGCTCTCATCCATGTCTATATAACAGCATTTCACTTGATATGCATCGTATATGTGCTGTATCTTCTGATATCCCGGATTCTCCACACCGTATACGCTGTCCCTGCCGAGAAGCTGTATGATAAGACCATACAGATATTCCGTTCCCGCGCCGACTATGATCTGGTTCGGGCTTACAGACATCCCCCTGAACTGATAGAGATAATCCGCAATGGCCTTTCTGAGTTCAAATATACCACCAGACGGTGATCTCTTCATAAGCTTTTCCCGGTCATCCATCATCGTCTCCCTCATGAGTTTCGTCCATGTCGAAAATGGGAAGTTCTCACTGAGGGTGGAATTGTTTACAAAGTCGGCAAAGAACCTGTTCTGGCCAGGGGATTCTGCGTGTTCCCTGATCACATGAGAATGCTCTGTCACATGGTCTTCCGATCGTATTCCGCGCAAGTATGCAACGTCCGATTCATCTGAGGTCATGTTCTGCCTTGCATTATCTTTCATTACGGAACCTTCTGTACCACCCTTATATTCACTGGCATAGTAGGCATTGCGCACTCCCACAACATCCGCATCCTCGGCCTTCACGTCACACACATAGAACCCGCTCTTCGGCTTGGAATAAATATACCCCTCCGCAAGAAGCTGGCTGTAGGCATTCTCCACAGTGACCACGCTCACATTCAGATGAGCTGCAAGTGCCCTCTTTGACGGCAGCTTCTCATGGGCTTTAAGATTTCCTATCAATATGTCATTTTTTATCTCTTTGTACAAATGCTCATAGAGGAAATCCATCCCTCTGTCGTCAAATGAATATGTAAGCATCCACTACTCTCCCAATACTATATCAACGATCTTCTGTGTGTCATGTATGACAAATGGTGCGCCAAGGCTCATGATAAACTCCTCGTCTCTGAATCCCCAGCCGACCATGATGACATCCGTTCCAGAATTTCTTGCTGTGGCAAGATCCACATCAGAGTCACCTATATATACGACATCCTTCTTCTCAAGACCAAGCGTTCTGAGGCACTCCTCCACCATGTCAGGTGCCGGTTTCTTGGCTATGCCAGACTTCTCACCAAGTGCGAAATCAAACATTCCTGGGAAATAGTCAACGCACAGATCCTGAACAGCGAAATCTGCCTTGTTGGACACAACCGCAGTCTTCACACCTGCTGCCCTGAGCTTTGCTATAGCATCATGTATTCCGTCATATGGTCTGGTCTTGATTGCACTGTGCTCCTTATAATAAGAAACAAATGTATCAAACACCTTATCTATCGTTGCCACATCAGTTCCCGCCGGCACAGCTCTCTCAATGAGCTTTCGTATGCCATTCCCAACAAATCTTCTAACCTCATCTATAGTTCTCTCAGGGAATCCATGATGAGCAAGTGCATAGTTTGTACTGTCTGTCAGGTCCTCAAGAGTATTGAGTATTGTTCCATCCATATCAAATATCGCTGCCTTGTATCTCATGTCATACATCTCCTTGTCTTATTTGTAATTATGCTTATTCCCATTATAATCTGTGAGTTAAGGTTGTCAATCAACAATGACGCCACAAAAAATCCGGCACAGGAGGGAGGTTCCTGTGCCGGACTTTTATATACAAATGAAAGTAATCATCTATCGTATATTTATTCAATTGTTATATACTTTGACTTTGGCTCTTCCGGTTTCTTCTCAATCTTTGGAACTGTGAGCTTAAGCACTCCGTCCTCAAACTTGGCCTTGATATCTTCCTGAGTCAGATCCTTGCCAACATAGAAAGTTCTGCTACCTGAGCCACTGTAACGCTCCTTGCGGATATACTTTGTCTTCTTATCTTCCTCTGTGGTCTCACTCTTTGTAGAAGCGTTCACGATCAGATATCCATCCTTGAGCTCAATCTTCACATTCTCTTTCTTAACTCCTGGAAGATTCATCTCAACTGTGTAGGCATCCTCGCTCTCGGCTACATCAGCCTGCATAAATCCATTCATCTGCGTCTGCTTTGGTGCTGTATAAGTCCTCTCAGGATATCCAAAGAAATCATCTAAAAAGCTATCTCCAATAATACTAGGCATTAACATAAGTCATCTCTCCTTCCAATATCTATCCCCTCTGCCTTTATCGCATCAGGTATATACATGTTAATAATTTCGTTTCCTTTTCAAAGGATCGCTTCAAGGCTTATCGTTAATTTCTATTTAGAAGCTCTTTCCTTTGACTGATTATGTTATACCACTTCTGTTAGCACTCGTCAACACAGAGTGCTAATAAATTTTGTGAAAAATTTGTGAAGTCCACTAATTCAGGACTTCACAACCTCACACATAAAACACCTTTTCATCCTCAAGCCTGAGGCATGCCAGCCTAGCGTTCTCTTTTCCTATATATCTCATCCAGCATCCACAGTCTATGTCATAGAACAAAAAATCTCTCTCCTCATCATACTTACGAAATACCCATCCATCATTATATGCAAACTCCTCCTCTTTGATCGTTGGAGTATGCCCCGCCACTACCATGCCGTGCATGATGCCGCCATTTGTAAATCCATCACCCCTGGCATTCATATAGAACTCTTCCCTTGAGCTATACATGGCCTTAAGTTCCGGCGTATCAAGTCTCCTGATGTATCCGGCATGGACTATTATGCATGTTCTGCCAGACACTTTCGTTTCATACAGATACGGCATGTTCTTTATCCGGTCCGCCCATGCACATAACTGCGAGAAAGTATATCCGGATTCTATCAGCTCATATACCGTCTCACAGCGGTCAAACTTTACGCTGGCATCTTTTTTCGCAAGCTTTTTCATCGACTGGTACAAAGTTTTCGTGTCCTGCAGGCTATCCCTGTCAAGATCCATTTTGTAGCTGATGATCCTCATCGCCTCTATATTCTGTGCAAAGTCCTCATCATGATTGCCTCGTAGCAGAATGACATTTGGCGGAACATTCATTATCCATTCCAGCACCTCAGCGTTCTTTGGTCCCTTATCCACATAATCCCCGGCACATATCAGAGTGTCACTGTCTTCTAAATTTATCTTCTCAAGCATCCGGATCAGCTCGTCATAGCATCCGTGAATGTCCGATATTACATAACTGCCCATATTTGTCCTCCCATATCATACTTCATATCGAACATATACTAGTCTTATTTCTGTAAATGTCAACACCATCTGAAAGTAAATTCTGAGTAAATGTCTGGTCAGGACATATAATGCTTGTGCTTTCCAATATCGCCAAATAGTCCAGCGCTCATTCATCAAGCATTAGTTTTCCTTTCTTCGCCTTCAACTTTAATCGTTCCATTTGTTCTTTCTCGATCTGTTGAATACTTTTTTCTGGCGTTGGAAGATCTTCAGGCATCGTGCCACCAATCTTTTCTATTGCAGTGCGCACTTCTTTTCCAACATTATAATGAACTGATGTTGCCTTATCAGCGCCTTATATTTTGTCTTTCCTCAACTTTTCTTCTGTCTGAGATATACGAAACAAGTTGGCGATCAACTCCGTACTTCTCATATAGTCAAGTATTTTTTGCCCAACTTCTAACTGTTTTCTTGAATGGATATCGTCTACATCAAGTCCTCCATACAGACCCATATAACCTGCATTTTGGAAAAAAGCAAATTCTTCATTTGTTATTACTCCAGCATTATGAGCAGTCTCTGCCAACATCTGATTCCACTGCTTGATATCGCCCCGAACCACCAGTCTCCTATTATCCTCATCCAACTCATTAAAATGATCAGCGACTTCCTGTCTGTATGTCTGTATTGCAAAATATGTCTGACCTAAAGCTATGACTTCCTTACGTGGATCTCCATTCTGTACTACCCAATAACATGCATATCGGGATAATTCGTAATCTCTTGTTGGTTTCGACGTAACTCCTGCTTCAACGATTTTGCTGACCTCAGCAAAATCGTCAGAAACCCTATGTCCACTATTCTCACATGCAATCATCGCTCTTTTTATTACCTTTTCAAAATTTCTCCACTGTACATAATCAAGTGCCGGGCCAAGTTCTCTCGCACTCCAATATTCACTTCCATCTTCACGAACATGTTTGATATCTTCACAATTACCATAATAATTTTATCATAGTTACACCTTAAGCACTACTTGATTCCCGTATTTTTTATTATTTACGCCATATTTAGCAGTCTCAATTACTTTCCTACATTTTTCCTGTACCATATAATTCTGACAAATACATACAAAGGAGATCAACTATGGACAACATGCAAACATTGATAAAAAACTATTTGGAATACTGTGGTAAACAGAAATGCCTTGATGAAAAAACTCTGAAAGCGTATAAGATCGATCTAAAGCAATTCTCAGACTATCTTTGCTCATCTGACATCACCAACGTTTCCACCAGTATATTGGAGGATTACATCGGTGAACTTCATAATAAATACAAGCCCAAGACCGTAAAACGTAAAATTGCATCTGCAAAAGCATTTTTTCACTATCTTGAATACAAGGAAATCCTGGATAGAAATCCGTTCAATAAACTGCAGATCAAATTTCGAGAGCCCGTAATATTGCCCAAGACCATTCCACTTCGCACCGTTGAAACAATTTTGTCCACCATTTATGAACAGCTTAATTGTGCCAAAACTATCTATCAAAGAAGGAATTCTCTGAGAGACGCAGCCGTTATTGAACTTTTATTTGCAACCGGCATGCGAATTTCTGAACTCTGTGCGCTGAAAGTCAACGATATCAACCTGTACGATGGAAGCATCCTTATATATGGCAAGGGTGATAAAGAGCGCCGACTTCAGATAGGAAATCCGTCTGTCATAAGTATACTGAACAAATATGAAGTTGATTTTCATTCCGAGATAATGAATTGCAATCACTTCTTTGCAAATCAATCCGGTCGGTCACTGACCGATCAGACTGTCCGCAGAATGATAAATAAATATACCGCTCTTGCCGCAATCGATCTACACATAACTCCACATATGTTCAGACATACTTTTGCAACCAGTCTGCTGGAAGCTGATGTGGACATCCGCTATATTCAGGAAATGCTGGGGCACAGCTCCATCAACATCACTGAGATTTATACTCACGTTGCGTTGGCTAAACAGCGAAGTATTCTGGCTACTAAGCATCCGAGAAATAATTTTAATATTTAGTTATGTGAGCAAAGCATATTATCTTTCGAGGGATATGCTTTGTTTTCATTTTGCGCCTTTAATCAACCTCGGCAGCGGTGGTATTTATACGGATAATCAAGTATTATCAGTCATTTAGGGGAAAATGGGAGGAAGAATACCATGAATAAAACAAAATGTTTATATATATCATTGGGGGTTCTTGCTATAATCGCTACCATAGTGGGATTTAGAGCATATAATAATATATGGGTTGGAGTGCTTTCAGCAGTTATAGTTGTAATTCCATCTATATATTCGGTAATTCCACTTATTATTGAACAACACAAATCAAAGAATGCTAGAAAAAATAGATTGACTGAATCAATATTTACTGATAGAAAAAACGATTTAGAGGATATCATCCGCATTTTAAACATTAATGAACATTGTGTTGAAATAGCAGGAAACGAAGAACAATGCGGAAAAAGTTGGATGGCTAAAAGACTGTGTGATTTTATTAATAATCCTAAGGATTCAGAATTTAAAAATATACAGTACAAATGTCAATATATAAAGGCAGATTATTTGGATATGGATAGTTTAACAGCTAAAGAATTTGACAAATATTTTATAGATAATATTATTACAAGTAAGAATGTATTAATCTTTGATAATGTTGAAAAAATTAGTGCTATTTTAGACAAACAAAAACAGTTCCATTTTCAAATGATTTATATTTTAAAAAATAAAATTAATTTAGCACTGACAACACATACTATGTCTGAATTTCCACAAAATAATATTAATGAATTGCAAAATAAAATAAGCAAAATATATCCTAATATTAGTACACTTACACAATTTGAAATCAATACACTTTTCCAATTAACAGATGGAAATATTGGACGAATCACAGCATTGCTTAGTGAACAAAAAGGTGTATCATGGATTAAAGATATATCAAATAAAACACCAACTGAATATGAAAAATGTCTTCATAAGATAGAAATAGATATTATTGTAGGAAAGTATCAAATAGCTCGAGATAATTTGAGAAAGTTCGAGGTGGAATATAAGAATAATTTTAGTAATAATATGCATTTAACCTATAAATATAACCTTATACTTTCAAACTGCGAGCATATGTTAAACCAATATGAAACAGCACTAGCAACATTATCTATTATTGAAATACCATCATATAAAAAATATAATCAAAAATATGAAATTGAATTACATAAGGCACATTATAATAAGCACCTATGGCATTGTAATGAAGCACTTGAAATATTAGACAGTATTAAAGACAATTCTTTTGCAGCTTTAGTTGATTCACTTGGTATCTTGGCAGCTAAATATTTTATAAATGATTTAAGCGTTCCATATTCTTCCGATGATTCACTTAAAGAATTTAAAAAGAAATTTTTCAATGCATCAAATAGTTCTTTGAATTGTACTGATTTTGACAATTATAAATTAAAACGCTATAAACCGATATTTATTTTCTATGATAAAAAGCCGTCAAAAGAAGAGATGTTAATTCAATGTATTGATGAAGTTATTAAAGTATATGAGGGAGAAAATAATCGACTAAGGGCAAATGCGTATTTTATTAAAGCTGAAATATATAGATTGTATAAACAATATGACAAATCTGTGATTGAATACAAACATTGCATGGATGTAACTATCGATAATAATATTCGTCTTCAAACTAATTTGATTATGTATTATTTAATCAAAGTAAAGGGACTTAATTTGGATTATGAATTAATGCCTGATAATGAAATTAATAATTTATGCCAAGATAATGCATATTCTTGTATAGTGCGGCATAGGATAAGAAATATTGAATTAGGGGATCCAAATGCCGCAGAAATACAAGAACAAATAGATACAAGAATTATGCCTATTTTATAGATATATCCTCAAATGTGAAAGCTGGGGTTTTCAATAAAATTAATTTATTTCTGTAATATATAATATCTTTCTCATTATGGTTTTTTATAGCATATAATAGTTGTGCCAGCATTTTAACATCACCAAATTTCCAATTATAGCGAGCAATTTCCTGAGTACCTATTCTTATGCCATCATTAGCAAATAAACGTTTATGTTTTTTATTTAATGTAATATTATAGTTTTCAGCTGTTTGATAAAATTCATTAGTATCTAAACTATTCATCAAAATAAATAATTGATGCGTATATGTATATTTGTTACTTTTCAATTTTGCAATATTAAAACCTAAATTAGAAAGTTCTTCAGCAAGTTGATTTGCTATTTTTACAGTTAAATTTTGATAGGATTTTCCAAAATTTTCTTGTTCAATAAGTGCAAGTAATAAAGCCGCTATATGATTTGGTTGAGTATTTCTTAAATAATTGGGAGTAATATTTTTTTGCAGTTGTTGTTGGTAATTACTACAATTGGTCATAATAAGTCCACATGCAGGTGCAGGTAATGTTTTGTGTGTGCCACCAATTAATACTATATTATTGATATATTCTAAGGGATTTTCCAACACCCCAGCGGCAATAAGACCAAGAGTTTGTGTTCCATCATAAATAATTCCCATTGAATCAGGTAATGATATTTTAGACATATCAGGTGGATTAATAATATCTGACTGACAGAATATTAAGAATTTGTATAATCCAGATTTACATAAATTATTTAATTCTTTGTAATTAATTTGATAATTATCATAATCATAAGGAATTGCTTCATAATTAACGCCAAGTTTTTCTAGAATAATAGGTATAGAGGCATGACCACCTTGATCTGGAGTGGTTATAAGAACGGAGTCAGTATTCTTTAATAGCGACATTGCACATATGGTAAAACAATTAATTCCTGTCACTGTATCTGCATTAGTATACTTAGCATTAAATAATAGCTGACATTCTTTCTTTAATAATTCATTTAATCTAAATACATATGTTCCTCCGATAAAAGAATTAGTGCCATTTGAATCTACAAATGAATATTTCCCTTCATAATTAGAAATTAGTGCCTGTTTAGAAAAATCAGAAATGTATGTTTCAGCTGCACAAAGTGGAATTTTATTCTTTTCAAATTCATTCAATTCTCTACATAGTTCTTTATATTCTTCAAGTATCTCGCTCATTTGCATTCCTCCCATTTTCCCCTAAATGACTGATAATACTTGATTATCCATCATTTTTTAACTTTACCTCAATACCCACGACTACTTAATAATATAATAACAAACTATATCATATTTACCATTAAATGTCATTACTATATTATTTAATTTTACTATATATAAATGTTTTTATATTGTTTTTTCTATAGATATAGATTTTCCCCAACCTAACAAAAATTTTCAATACATTATTGTTTGTTATCCTGAACTTTATATGATAAAATTTATTCAGTTAGTATATTCTAACCCAATAGTTAAATTGGATTTGTCAGCCCCACCACTGCGGATTCTAATAGACTGGCATCAAGTTATGGGAGGTAAATGAGATGAAACGGGCATATTCAGTATCGAGCTATGCAAAGCTCTATAAAAAATACTGCAAAGAGAATCTTTCGTCCGAGGCGGATGGTATATTCAAAAAGGCTGATGAATATTACAGGGAATTCATGCGCAAGGACATGCCGGATCTCGGCAAGAACATGATGGCGACCAACATGTATGACTGGTTTACCATTGTATCATTCTATGAGGCAAGCGGCCACAGGCTTGACGGCGAGGTTCTTCTCACCATCAAACGGGATGCCGCTGAAAAGATGAAATTCCTTGGGAAAATAGTGAATGGCAACAGGAGCAACTGGCCATACAAGCTATTTGAAAAGACTTATGTTAAATTCAACAAGATGCAAAAAGAACACCAGGCAAAAGGCGAATGGATGGATAGTTGGAAGGTTGAGATCAACCCGGATGGAAGGACTGAAGGGTTCTGCTTCCATCTGATTGGATGTCCTATAGCGAAGCATGCAAAGGAGCACGGCTATGCGGACCTGCTCCCTTATCTGTGCAGGACTGACCACTACCTTGCGGAGGTCATGCACGCCCGCCTGATCCGTACACAGATCGAGGCTCTTGGCGGGGATTGCTGCGACTACTGGTATGTCGGCGACGAGAGTCCTGCACTGGAGCAGTATAAGGATCTTGAGAAGATATAACTACAGATCAAACCAGTCAAGCACCTCAACCTGTTCAAGATTCTCGTCCGAATGCTCTATCTCCCTGGAATATCTGTAAGAGAACTCTATGAGATCATCCGCCGACAAAGTCTCACCATTTCTGAGCCATCTAGCCATGAGCAGCATATAGAGTTCAACCGCATGTCCGACGCATGCGTTTACCTTGCCGGATATATTATCGTCGTACACTGCGCCGAGAAGATATATCGAGATGAAGTAGACTATGATCTGTTCAAGGAATATGTCCATCGTCATGCGAAGCACACCCTCAATCACATTGTCCTCAGTCACAACACTCTCAGCAGTATCCGATTCCTGTCCAGGATGACAACCTGTAACCTCGCAGTTGCTTCTCCACCAAGCTTCAAACAGTCTCCGATTCTCCGTAAATGTTTCCTCGCCCCCACCAAACAAAAGCTCCTGCGACTCAATGAGCACATCCTCCCAGTCATCATACAGGAGTTCAAGATCTTCTATAAGGAACATAACCTGTTTTTGAAGTAACATATACTCTTCATGTTCTCCGTGGATCTCCGGCTTATCCTGCTCCTCACACTCATACCACATGACAAGGTCGCCCTCGTCATAGTGTCTCTGAGCCGACGCACCGATCTGAATCACCCGCTCTATTCTGCTCCGTATGTCCACACTTCTGTCCTGAATGACATTCAGTATCGCCTCCCGGATATCCTCCAGATTGGAATACAGGAAATAATCAAAGTCATCGAACACTTCGTCCTCATCGTCTTCCTCGGTCACAAATGTAACCTTATCCGTGATGTTCATCAGTATACGTGCCACCTCAGGACATGAAAGTGATAACGAAACCTCGCGCACATTCTCGAATTCCTCCGTATGTCTCGGATATTCCCTGCAGGTGGTACAAAGGCTTTCCTTACCCATATGTATATACATGTCACATAGCATATCATCCCGCAGAAATGCACACTTTCCACTTCTGCCGTGTCTGAAAACGCCTTCTTTCCAATTTACCTTGCGGCGCAGCTCATCCCTGTACTCACCATTATAATCCTCATATTTTTCCAACGAATCATCATCTATCACTATCTGCCATTTGCCGCAGCATGTGTCCGGGCATTTGTCCGCTATACAATTGAATTTCTTATAATAATCCGGGTATGTGTAAATCATATGTACTCCTTTATATATAATCATGCCATTATTCCATTCATCGGTTCTGCAGCACGATCACGAACTTGTTACCGCCCTTTTGGGGAATAACACTTAACATTCCGCCCTGTTTTTCTATGATCTCCCTTGACAGATAAAGGCCTATTCCAACACCATCCTTGTCACCGGAATTTCTGCCACGGTAAAACCTCTCAAATATATGTGTGCGCTCATCCTCTCCTATTGGTTCATTCTCATCTGTCACACTGATTTCAACCGTGAGCCCTAGTTTTCTGACCGACAGGACTATCTCACTTCCAGTTTTTCCGTATTTTATCGCATTATCCAAAAGATTGAAACACGCTTCCGCAGTCCATCTTCTGTCATGCTGTATATCACATTTCACCTGTTCATCATATCTGATAGTTATATCGGCATTTTTCGCACTCACATATACATCTTTCACTGCCTGCAGCACAGTGTCATTTATACTCTGGCTTTTCACATCGAGATTGATAAGTCCGCTTTCCAGTCTGGATACCTTTATCATACTCTCCGAGAGAAATGACAAGCGCTCCACCGCCAGTTCAAGGACTTGCAAGTACCTAGTACGCTCATCATCACTTATATCCGGATTTTTCAGAAAATCCGTGTACATCCTCAGGTTCGATATTGGCGTTTTCAGTTGATGGGAAAGATCCGATACCAGCCCCTTAATATTCTCATGCTCCAGCCTCTCTCTGGAATTCTGAAGCTTCAGTGCGTCGATTATCTTGTCAACCTTGCTCTGCAGCCTTGATACCAGCGAATCATCATTTTCCGGAAATACCTGATGCCGTTTCAGCTCAGAGAGATTGTCCAGAAGATCCGACATAGCTGCCACTACCTCCGAAATAAAGTCATCATCCGACTTCTGCAGCAACTTTATGACAACATACATAACTACACCACACGCCAGTGCGCCTATGGCCGCAAGTATTTTTCCTGAACATACATACTCAAATACTGCTAAAAACACAAACAAAAGAAGTGAGCATACATACAGCATCCTCACTCTCTTCGTATATTTACCATAGTTTTCAATATATTTATCCATATTATCTCTGTTATCTACCCCTGCCTATGTCTCGCCAAATGTATATCCAATTCCAAACACCGTGATCACATACTCCGGATTGCCGGCATCCTTTTCTATCTTCTGACGCAGTCTCCTGATATGCACATTCAGCGTGTTCTCATCCACATAATTTTCATTGTCATCCCAAATCTTCTGTATGATCATATCCCTTGTGAGAACGCGCCCCTTATTTTTTATCAGCAGTTCCAGTATCCTGTATTCCGTAACGGACAGCTTTATCGGTTCATCCGATATGTACACCTGCATCCGTTCAAAGTCAACACTCATATCCCCATAATGAAAACGTTCGCGCTTTACCCCATCCAGTGCATTTTCACTTCTTCGAAGGACTGCCTCTATCCGCTGATACAGAAGTTCCACGGAAAACGGCTTCGCTATATAGTCATCGCAGCCGGCCCGGAACCCCTCTATCATATCAGCCTCCGTATCTCTTGCCGTGAGGAAGATGATCGGGACCTTTGTGCTTTTTCTCAGTTCTCTGCAGTAGTCAAGGCCCCTTCCATCGGGAAGGTTTCTGTCAAGCAATATCAGATCGAAGCCATGTTCCAGACAGCCATCCGCCTCCTTGCATGAGTACGCAGTTTCAACTTCGTATCCCCTCTTTTCAAGGAATAGCTTCACACCTCCACATATGATCACATCATCCTCCACGACCAAAATACGTTTCATACTTTCTCCTATCAATTACATACTGATTCCATATCATTTTCATGACTCCCGGTCTGCCAAATATCTATGATGCTTCTCTCAGCCGGCTTGTCACCGTATCTTTTGTCACAAGTCTGAACACCATCGCCGGAACCACAATGCATATAGCAAACAGCACAACAACGACTCCGGCAACAAGTGCATACGGATAATGAAATACTGCATAATCGGCTATATTCACACTTAGCCGGCCAGCTCCATACATCATAAGGCTTCCAAGTGTCACAATAAGTACTGTTGTTATAATACCATAAAACATGCCCTCGTACATAAGCATATTACGTATCTGCCTCTTTGTCATTCCAACGCTCTCAAGCACTGCCAGTTCCAGTTTTCTCGTATATACACCGGTGATCATGACATTGATATAATTCACCACTCCGATAAGTATCAATATGATCGACATTCCACCGCCTATCACCTCAAGCGACAGCATAGACTTCTTGAATTCCGAGCCCTCCACCGACTTGATATCACTACCGGCTATGACTGGATTTTCCTTTACGATGCGCTGTACATATGGTGTCACTTCTGATTCTTTTCCTGTCTCCGCATCCGCAATGATGCATGAGATCTCCGCATCCGGGAACAGATCATCCATCACCGCATCACTCACAAATATCGCCTCCGGAGCTCCACCAAGTGTCCAATAATACCCAGCGGTGATTGCTGACTGCTCTGTTCTCATCATGGCTGCACCAACTGTGATCTGTCTCTTCCTGCCCGTCTGGTCATTTACAAGTGTCAGAGTCTTATCCGTCATCCGCTCCGACGCTGATATGGAATCTACATAACCTATCAGACATACCTCTCCTTTTTCGAATGCATCTATATCAATCTTCTGTCTGGCAGTTTTGTTGTAGAGCTTTATCATATCTGAATTGACCGATATCAGCGGTGCCCCATACTGTGCCTCACTGTTGGTCGTTGTCTCATAAAATGTCGCAAGAGATTCCGGGTCATCCTCGGTCTCAATAAACGGTGCATAAAGTTCAGCATCAAATGGCAGTCTTACATTTGCGCTTCTGTCCACCTCTACAGTACCCATACCCGGAATGCTTTGCATCTGATCCGCGATATCTGCCATGGTCGCCTGAGGCTTAGAGTTATCTGATTCGCCGTCGCCATATAGCACATAATCATTGTGAAGATAGTGCTCTATATAACTGTCCGCATCCATGCATGATATAAATGTATTCACACACAGAAATGTAACTGAACCCATGAATATTGATGCGAACACAAGTATACTTCTCTTTTTTTCACGAAACACATTCCTCCATGCCATCTTCCAGGGCCTTCCTCCACTGGTGGACTTATATCTTGTTCCCGATATATTTCCAGCATATTTCATAGCATCGATTGCAGATATCTTCCCGGCATATTTTGCCGGTTTCCTTGCGCTTATAAATACAGTTGCAAATGCAAATACCACGGAAAATACATATATTCCCGGATTGAAACTGACCGCCGATGAAAGTGCAGCTTCCCTGTCTACCGACAGCATGTTCATAGCAAGAGGAACAACGCCAAATGACACCGCCGTTCCAAGGAGTACCCCTATCGGAATTCCTACACAAGCCAGATATAGTGCCTGTTTTTTCACTATCTTCTGTATCTGGGACATCGTGGCTCCGATGGTCTTCAGCATTCCATAGAATCTTATATCCTTTGTAACAGATATATACATTACATTATATATAAGAAGATATCCACTAAGGAGTATCATAAGAGCTATAATGCCTATACTTATAGCTATAAAAACACGGTTTGAACCATTTTCAGACTGAACATCATATTTCACGTCAAACTTCTGGTCCTGTCTCAAAGTAACATTCTTCTCAAGTTCATCTTGGAGTTTATCACCCTTGCCCTCCTTTGCGGAGATACTGACACGTCCATCCTTCTGCATATCTATTCCCTGGGAATCCACATATTTCTTTGACACCAGGCATACGCTGCTCTTGGCAAATCCTGTGTACCAGCCTGAGAGCATAAAATTTTTCCTCTCACCATCCATCACCAAAGTAACGTTCTGACCAACCTTTGGCGACGTGATACCCATATTGCCAAGTATCTGCTTTGTGAGCATTATCTCATTCTCATCCTTCGGATAACTGCCATTTATATCGGTTATGGCAGGTTTCAGATTCTCATTAAATTCCGTATCATCATCATACTGAAGCAGATAACTGTACTTGCCTGATTCCGTGCTTACCGTCTGTGCATCGATCTGTATTCCCGCCGCAAGAAGTGACGGACAGGACTTTATATCATTTATCTGACCTTCAGATGGATGCTCCATATATATAGAAGATCTTGTCCCCTGAAGTCTGAGCTGCATCTGGTTAAGATTTTTAGCTATGGAAAATCCCAATGTAAATACAGCCGTGAACATGAATGTTGTGAGAACGATCGCCAGAATAACAATTACATTTCGCACTTTATTCTGCTTCAACATTCGATGATATATCCTGCTCACCGCCGCCTGGTTATTGTTTCTAAGCATCCTTCTCACCCCCATTTGCCCCATCTGGTACTCCTGCTGAGAAGATCCTGCCATCTTCGATCCGTATCATCTGGTCTGCCATGGTTGCGATCTCTTCATTATGAGTAATCATCACTATCGTCTGTGCAAACTCTTTACCAGTCAGCTTTAACAGTGCAATGACATCCATGCTGGTCTTGCTGTCCAGATTGCCTGTGGGCTGTGTTAAGTTAGTACAAAATAGAAAACCCCAGCAAGGCTGCTGCCTGCCGGGGTCTTCTTTATTTTTATTTTGTCTTGTGCAGTTCTGGTGGGTGTTTTCTCCCATCTATCCACCCGGACAGTTTTTGCCCGCACTTCGGGCAGTTTTCCGGCTGTCCCGTGTAGTCATCAATCCAGTTCCCGCACGTCGGACAAAATACACCCTCTATTGCTTTGTCTGGGTTCCATATCGCAGGTTTGCTTTCTTTCATCTGCTTTTCCTCCGTATTGACTTTATATGATTGTAACATACTTTCTGGCTAATTCCCAAACCGCTTCATAGTCCTGCTGCTCTTTATATTCTCTGTTCCACGCTTCCGCTTTTTCCTGTTGTCCTGCTCTTTGTAATGCCTTATTCACTCTTGAAACAAGCATAAACACATTGTCGCCGTAATATTCCGACACTTCGCACACTGGCTTTTCTAATACGCCCGGAAGAACTGCCACGCTTCCATCATTCAACACCACCCAATCACAATTTGTGTCATTCAATATGCTTTCTTCCGCAACATTTGTGTGTTGTGGGTATCTCTCACAAAATGCGCTGATTGCATTTTCCATATTGTCAATTATGGTGTACCCCTCTTTTTCAAAATATTCTTTCTGGTACTCTTTCATTGTCTGCACCATTTGTACTACCTCCGTATTGAATTATATTGACCTTGCCACATTTTCTTGCTATTATATCTATATAAACAGTTTGGGGCTTTGGTGGCAAGCCCGCCGCCCCTCTGTTTGTACCCTGTCGGCTATTCTGCCGACTTTTCTTTTTTCTGGTCTTCTGTAAGTTCCTTTACCTTTGCTTTCGCTTCGTCAAGGTCTTTGCAGCCGTCCAAAATCATTTCAACCATTTTCAAGATTTTTTCAAACTGTTTATCTGTCATATTGTCTGCCATGTTTTCTCCTTTCTCTTGCCGTATTCGTTAAAGTATTGTTGCTTCTTTAACTATCTTTATTATATACTTACGGAAGTATAAAGTCAATAGTTTTTTCACAGTTTTTCAGAATTATTTTGCACTGCTCTCATATAATCTGCCAGCGTATATTCCTTGCTACTGATAAAATACCTGTTTGCCCCGTGCCCTTGTACTTCTTCCAGTGTCAGTGCTTTTTCCCCTTTATATATAAAGTTGTATATATTAGCAATCCCGTTTTTCGTCTGTCTATCGTTCATTACTTCAAGCCAGCCGTCTTCCTGCTTTGGCGTGTCGTTCCCAACTATCATGTGCCAGCAGTTTTCAATCACCTTGTTTCTGGTTTCCAGATAATTTTCTTCTATCCTCTCCACTGGCTCTATAATCATTCTTTCTGCCACGTCAATTCCTCCCCGGTGTCCCGCCGGTACTTCTCTTTTACTGCTTCCACAACATAGTTATTCTGTGAGGAATAGCCCTGCTGCTTTGCAATCTCTTTTATGCGTGCTTTCATTCCTTTTGGCACTGCAAGTTCCATGCGGTCATAATTGCTGTCACGGTATTTATTTTTTGCTGCCGTGGCTGCTGGTCCTCTGGGTATGGTCTTCTTTTCTGTTGTATCTGGCATTTTCTGCACCTCCTATGGTTTTTAATCAGTATATCACACTTTGTTTTCTTACGGAAGTATACATTTTATACAATCTTACGGAAGTATATTTGTGTATTTTGCCGATTGCTTTTATACTTCCGTAAGTATATAATAAAGACAGTTAAGGAAGCAACAACAATATTTCAAATATACGGAGGTACAAACCATGAACGCATTATCAATCAATATTCCAGCAAACTTCATTTTCTCTTGTGAGAACACACTTGCAAGATACGCAGCCGCTACCAGTGAGGGCGTAAAGCGTGCCATACTTGACCGTCAGACCTTGCAGGGTATCAAGTGGGCAATCGACTTTTGCAAGTCCCTTGACACTGACTATATGACAGAAGCCCAGCTGTCACACGCAATCCGCTTGACCATGTTTCGTGGTCAGTCTTGCCCGGTCTTCCGTGGCTAATATATCTGGGGGCGGCACTGCTGCCCCACATTATCAAAATTATGGAGGTCATGCACTATGAATATTATTAAGGCAGAACAAATCAAAATTGGAACACAGCTTGCAGAAGCAGACGGCTTCTTGTGGGACGTTGTGGAAATCATAAAGGAAACACCAAAGACAATCACCGTTCGTCTTTGCAGCGACTTTTCCAGCTTCCAGCAGCACTGGACCGTCAAGCCAGACGGCACGCCGGGCGGCGTCCATAAGACTTTCCGCAAGTCTTCCCGCTTGTATGGTGTAGCTTAATTCCTGCCCCGGCATTTGCTGGGGCTTTTCTTTTATCTTACGGAAGTATACATATTATACAAACTTACGGAAGTATATTTGTTTATTTTGCCCATTGCTTTTATACTTCCGTAAGTATATAATAAAGACAGTTAAAGAAGTACAGAACACGGAGGGCAAAGCAATGACAATTAAACTTCAAGGAATATACAATCAGCAGGCAGCAAAGGCAGTCAAGGAATTAAAGACCGGGGACGTTATCGTTTGGAACTATGGATATACAAGCACGGTTGTTGACCTTATCCCAAGCAAGACCGGAAAGACAATCACTTGTATGCTGAAAAGCAATCAAGATGGTGTTATTCGTGAAAGAAAGATGGGTGCAGAAAGACTGGTTGCTATTGCATAGCAGCCAGCCAGAAAGAAAGGTGATAATATATGGGAAAATCTTATAATAGACGTTTCAGAAAGAACGGGCTTTCGTTCATTGTGCAGGACACGCACCCGTCAGACCGGAAAAGTGATACTGATAAATACTATCTGACAGTAAACAAAGACGGCATATACAAGATTGTGTATGACAATATTACATGGGAAATACCAAAGTTTCCAACTATACACGCAGCCCAGTTCTGGGCGCTTACCAGTTCTGATTTTATCGGCACAATGTAGGGGGGTGTGAATATGTCTGATATAATTACTTGTAGCAAGTGCAATGGTTCCGGTAAATTCATTTACAAATCCGGCATGACTGGTCCTTGCTACCAGTGCAACGGCAAAGGTTCTGTGAAGCGCATTGCTCACAAATCCTTTGCAATATCCATTATGAACAATGATGGTGTCCGCATTGACTGGCTGCACATAAGCGCCAGAAGCCAAAATGAAGCCGTCAGAAAAGCCCGTGCGACTGCTGCCCGTGGCTGCTATAAAGACCAGCTGGACACAATCACTGCAACTGAAAGCGGGATTGAGTACACATATAAAACAATATAACGCCGTATTTGCCCCGTAAACGCAAAAAGACCGCAAGTGGTGTATTTCTCCACTTACGGTCTTTTCTTCTCATTCTGGCTTATTCTGCAAAGCGTCAGCGGCATTATTTAAGGTCTGCCAGCGTGTTTCCCTCTTCGTCAACAATCTTCGTGACTTCTGCCGCCATCTTCTCTGCTTCTTCCTTTGTCACGCTTCCGGTAATGTTCCCGGCTGCGTCGTAAAGGTTCACTGTTCCGTCTGCGTTGGTTTCCGTGGCACCCTCCGGTGCATTGTCCGTGGCAATAGCCACTTTCTCTGTGGTTGTCACTGGCGCCGTGGTGTTAATTACTACCGTTGCAGCTGGTGTGGCTGTGAGTGCTTCCAGCGGTTCTGCTGTGCTTTCTTTTTCTCCGGCTTTCATGGCATTGTATGCCGTCTGCGCAATGGCTTTCAGCTGGTCTTCTGTCACGTTCAGCCCGGCTTCATCAGCAATCTTCTTCAACTGCTCCACGACTGCTGCCATTTTCTCTTCCCCGGTCTTGTCCTTTTTGAACTCTTTTGCCCACTCCACAAACTTTGCTGCCCACTCTGACAGTTCACCCAGCTTGTCTGTGACGGTCTTTGGAATGTTTGGGCAAACGTACTTTCCAATCAAGAACGCCCCCAGTGTTACGGCAAAATATACGGCTGCATAAATTACATTATCCATTGTTTTTTCCTCCTGTTGATTATGCAGGCAGCTTCAATGTCTGCCCAGCGTAAATGGTGTTGCTTGAAAGACCGTTCATGGTCTTAATTTCATTGTATCTGGAACCGTCGCCCAGCTGCTTTGCAGCGATAGCCCAAAGGCTGTCACCAGCTTTCACGGTGTATGTACGCACGCCACTTCCCGGAATTTTGATTTTCTGCCCAACGCTAATGACATTAGGGTTTGCAATACCGTTGTAGCTTGCTAACTTCTGGTATGTAGTGCCATACTTTGCAGCAATGTCAGAAAGTGTGTCACCTCTCTGCACTGTGTATACCTCTTCACCGCTTGCAGGCTGCGCAGGTGTTGCAGGCTTTGCAGGTTCGCTGCTGGTTGCTTTCTTTGCAAAATCCGGCACGCCATAACCTCTGATGTAGCGCCCGTTGACTTCCAGCGTTCTTCTTCCAACGGCATTGGACTTGTTGCCCTCAATAACTGTGATAGTGTTACCGTTGCAGCTTTCTACAATGCCCACATGTTCTGCGCTGCCTGTGCAGTCACCAACGCCGTTGTCGTCCCAGTCATAATAGATATAGTCGCCCGGTTCCGGCACCTTTGCGTCATTCTCACACCAGCGCCCCATCTGCTGCCACAACTTAATCTGGCGGTTGCAGCTACATTCAGTAGGAATAATATCCGTGTAGCCTGCTTCAATGGCAATTTCACTGGCAAAGGTTGCGCACCATGCGTCCGTATAGGTCACTTTGTACCCCTGCGCAAGTGGCTTGTGTTCATTGTAACGGTCAATGATTGCTTTATGCGCCGCTGTGCCCTCTCTGGCTCCCATGTGTGCTGCTGCTTTCGCAGCAAAGTTCTTTCTTACTTCTGATACGTTCATATTGCTTGTACCTCCATTCTTTTTATTGCTAACGGCTCCGGCTGCGTACTGGTTATAGTATTTCTGCCCATATCCTGCACGCTTTGTCTTCACCGTGTCGCTCTGGTCTGCCGGGCGTTCAAACTGTGTCAGCACCGCATTTGAAGCGGCAGTGACAGTTTTTGCGCTCTTTAATACTGACAGTGTGGCTTTGTAGCCCTCTGTCAATTCTTTCATAAGGAACCCCAGCTGTGTTTCAAGGTCGCCAATAGACTTCCCGGCTGCCTTTGCATATTCCAGCAATGTGGCTTTTCTGGTGTGATATGTCCACTGTGCCAGCCCGTAGCCTGCGGCGTCCCTTGCAAAGTTTTTATAGCTGCCATTGTCCACGGCTGCTGTGTAGCTTGCGTCAGTGTGCCCCAGCTTTTTTTCATAGCTGTTCTGTAAGTTCTGCGGGTTCAGTCCGCTTTCTGCAAAAAGGTTCCCCATCAATCCGGCTGCCCCATAATCGGACAGCCCTTTTGATTTAAGAAAATTCCAAATCTTTTCTTCTGTTGTCTTTCCTATCAGTCCCATTTTGAATACCTCCCCGGCGCTACTGCGTCATGCTTGAAAAGTCAGACAGCGTGCCGGACAACTCCGGGTATGCAGCTTTGATTTTCAGCAGGTTTTCTGCCTTTGCTTTCCAGCAATAGAACGCTACTGCGGCAGCAGTTACCCCGCCAACGAATGTCAAAAGGACTGATAACTGGTAAAAATCCTTTGTGACCACTACCCACACGCCCACGGCAAATGCTATGTAGTAAGTCGCCAGAATTGAAAAGATAATGATTTTTGTTGCACTGGTCTTTCTCTCCGGGTGTTCCTGCAACTCTTCTTTTCTCTTCTTCCTGCGCTGTCTGAAATACTGTAAATTCCATAAAAAAAGCACTGCTAATGCCAGTGCAAATCCAATGATAAAAAATATTAAACTTTTCATGTTGCTGTTTTGTACCTCCTATGGTTCTTCCGGCTTTGACAAAGCAAAATCATTTGTGCGCATACACTCTTTGTATATTTCCGTTATGTATTCGTGCGCAACATCAACTTGCCCGTTTGTCAACTTGCGGTCTTTGATGTACTTGTCATACTTTGCCAGTATGTCAATGATATGGTCGAACTCTTCTTTTGTATGGCGTCTGTGATTTATGCAACTGCTTTGAAATTCCAGAATTTCCATACGCCAGCTGTCAACCTTGTGGTCTGTAAAGTCTTTTTGCAGCTGGTCCAGTTGTTCTTTCATGTCGTGGTTCATAAGATTTCCCAGCTGTTTAATCAACCAGCGCACGGGCTGTACTTTAATTCCCGGCGTTAGGTCAATAACAATCCCAATTCCCGCAAGCCACACAATGACTTTTTGTACCACTTCCCAGACGTCCGCTGGGTTAAGCGTCTGTATTGCTTCCACTGTCCGTCACCTCCTTTTCTTCTGGCTGCTTGATATAATCATCAGTGCTGCCGTAATATCCGCAGAATAGACCGCATTTGCTGGTTGGCTTCTTCTCCGGCTCTGGATATGGCTTGCCCATTTCTTGCAAGTACAGTTCGTTTAGGCTCTGGCGCATACCGTAACTGTTGAAGTGTTGCAATATGCCCCGGTATGAAGCAACGGACCTATCCAGTGTATCTTTGTCAATCTCTCCGGCGTGATATGCTGCAAACATATATTTCAATCTACGTTTCAGCTTCTTTGCCGTCTTCTTGCGCAATTTTACGTGTGTTGACCAAATACGGAAGCCCACAAACTCAATACCCATGCTGGTTGGTCTTATGCATGTTTTCTTGTTAAGCTGTAAATGCAGCTTGTTTCCCAGAAAGTCCGCAATCTTATTCTTTATCTTTTCCAGATACTTTTTGTCTGGGTGTAAAATTATAATGTCGTCCATATAGCGTATGTAATAATGCAGGTGCAGTTTGTGTTTGCAGAACTGGTCAAGTTCATTCAAATACAAATTTGCAAACATTTGTGAAGTCAGATTGCCAATAGGCAGTCCAACTTCTCCCAGCAATTCATCAAACGCCACGTCGCCAATGTCGGCACCCAGCAGCAGACCAAAGTTTGTGTCTTCGCAGTTTATTATTACTGACAAGACGTGCAACAAATCTTCATCAGCAATCTTCTTCCGCAAAATGTCCATCAATACTTCATGGTCTATTCTGTAAAAATACTTTGCAATATCCAGTTTCAAATAATAGAAACGCTGCGGTTTCCGGTCAGTCTGTTTCAACCAATCATTCAGGCGGTTGACTGCCTTGTGTGTTCCCTTGCCTACTCTGCAAGCGTAGCTGTCAGAAATGAACTGCTTTTCAAAATATGGGTTCAGCTGGCTATATATAGCGTGCTGCGCCACACGGTCTTTGAATGTCAGTGACATAATCATGCGCTTTTTTGGCTCGTAAACATAAAATATGTTGTAGCGTCCCACGGTGTATGTCTTCCAGATAAATTCATTCTGTAATTCAATCAGATTTTCTTCTAACTTATCCGTGTACGCCATTACATCTGGTCTGTACCGTTTGCACTTTATCCCGGCTTTGTACGCATTGAAAAGATTTTCAAAGTCGTAAATCATAGGGAAAATGTTTTTGATTTTGTGCAATTTCTTTTCCCTCCTGTTGTTAAAATCTGCCGTACAAATCAAATTGCGGTTCTTCCGCAACTCAAACGTGATATATACATTCAGCGCCAGTCTTCCCGGCTCTGACTTTCAGCCCTGCGGCTTACTAACTATCTTTACGGCTATTCAATCTTTTTCCTACGGCTCCCGGCTGGCAGCCTTTGGAATGGAAATAAACCCCTTTAACCCAGACGCACTGGACATGTCCACTTGTGGGCACGACTGCTGGCAGAAATGGGGTGAAGCGGAACGCAAGGACACATTGTTGTTGACGTTAGAATGGGCGTTGTTCAAGTTCAGCGCACCAGCGCCACTGTTGGAAGTGTTGTTGAAACTCGAACCCCGGATAGGCACGGCAAGTCCTCTATTAACGGCTTATTCCCATAATATAAAAAGCAGGTGTTGCCCTGCCTTTTACCAGTCTTATTTTGCAGCACTCCCATTCCCGGAAGTGCTGCCGTTCAGTGATTTATAATAGCCGCCCACCATGCAGCCTATTTCATTGATATATCTTGCCATCATTTCATATTTCTTCATTGGCAGACACGGTTTGCCGCTACGTGTGTATTTTGTACTCGCCGCAAGTCTTATCAAATGCCGTAGCACATCAACTTTCGTGTCCAGTTCTCCAAGTGTCGTTTTCTTATAGTGCTTGTTTTCAAGCATTATGACCAATTCCAAAATATCCAGCATGGTTCCGTCTATCTTCTGTGCAAGCCCTCTTTTTGCTCTGGGAAATTCTTCAAGCTGTGGTCCTGCATATTCCAGCATTTCCCACACTTTATTTTTCATTTTGAAGTCTTCCTGTGTGGCGTTATCTCGCACATTGTCCAGCTGCGGCGGTCTTTCTTCTGTTGTGTTTTCCGGCATTTCTTAAACCACCTTTATTGTATTTTTGTAGTATGGGGCTTACTGCCGTAAGCCCCGCAGTTTATCAGTTCCCAGTTTCCAGTTATTCATATAAAGCGGAACGCAAGGACACACTGTTGTAGACGTAAGAATGGGCGTGGTTCAAGTTCAGCGCACCAGCGCCACTGTAGGAAGTGTGGTTGAAACTCGAACCCCGGATAGGCAGTCTTTCGCCGTTATTTCTTGCCCAAAATCTGCCCGGCGTCGTCTGTCCTGCGTCTGGATATAAGCCCGACGCAATCAAAATTTGCGGAATGGTTACGCCGCTTACTGCCTTTGTGTCTTTGAATGGCACGCTTGTGTCATTGCTGTCTGTTGTCTGTGTTGTGACACTTGTGTTGATACGCAGCGTTGCGTCACTCGCACTGGTTCTGTCAATCTTCAAAGTGCCAACCGTTCCCGGTGCAACAAGTGTGCCGTCCGGCTTAATTGCTTTCCACTCTGTACTATTTGCGCCCATGTTGCAGTCAGACTTCATGGCGTTTCCGTATGGGATAATCTGAATTTCACCATCAACAATGCGCATACCAGATACCCACTCCCAGCAGTTGCCGCAAAGGTCAGCAATTCCAGCCGGGCTTCCATCATGGTTCCATGTTACCGGACCGGAACCCGTTGCAGTTCTGCCGCCGCCATGTGAACCGTCAACGTATGTATTTACGCCCTTTTCATACGCTTTTTCATAGCTTCTATCCCAGTTTGTATTGCCCCGTGGTGTAAATCCATTCTTCATGCACCAAAGATTGATAGCGGCAAAAACGCCGTTCTGGTTAAGGTGCCAGCCCTCACCCTTTCTGCGGCACACTGCAAGTGCTGTGTCAAAGTCAATGTATGCTTTAGGGTCTTTCATTGGCAGTGAATATGCACGGTCATTGACTACCACGTTAATATACTTTGATACCCAGATAACTTCTTTTTCTACTCCGTCCACAATCCACCACGGCAATGTTTCCTGTGTTCCTCCGGTGATAATGTCGGAATACTTCATTTTTGGAATACCCACCATAATTGACGGCATACCCAAATCATCAAACTTTACTGCATTGTTGCCCCCAAAGGAAGCAACCGCCATTGCTAAATCATCAAAATTAGACATAATTCTTTATACCTCCAATCCCCAAAGAATAAGCGTGCAAAGTGACATATCAAACGGGATAGGCATTGGAACTTCTTTCGGTTCTCCGTTTTCGTCCTCTCCGTCTTCGATAACATCATAGCGTCTGGCAGGAATAACAATCTGCGCAGCGTACTTCTGCGCACGTCCTCCGGTTCCAATCACCACGCCGTCTTCTTCGTCAATGCAAATGTCCAGTGACACTTCAAAATCTCTTTCACGGCTGGCAAGATTGATTGTTAATTCATCATCACCAAACGTGATTTTTTTACTGCCGGACAGTGCATATTCAATATGCGTGCCCGGTGTCTTCTCAACTACATTGATTTTATTAGTAGCCATAATACTTTCTGCCTCCATTCTGGTTTCTTACTACCTCGCTGCTTCTGGCTGCGATAACTTCCGCTGCTTCTCTCTGTGCTGCCGTCCCGCTGCCCTGCACGCCAAAAGAACGCATAACGGCTTCTTCGTGCTGTCTGCGTTCCTCTGTCTTAATAATCACACCTGCTGCCATTAGTAAAACCCACCTTTCACATAAATTTTTACGGTCACGCTTTTTGCGCTTCCGGTGTGTGCCATTTTAAAACCATTCAGCAACTTGTCTGTAATAACAATGTCGCCCGGAAAACCGCCCGTGTAGTCCACAATTTCTGTTTCCACGGTGTAGTCCATGTGGTTTCTTTCAGTCTTCAGCGCAACTGACTGCGTGGAATTGTTGAACGGGTACTGCTGCGTATTCTTCAAAGTCACCGTTGCTGTTTCTCCCTGCAAGTCAGCTATTGCCTGCTGGTGGTGGATTGTGGAAAGTGCCATAAGTGCTGCCGTTTCCGTTGCATTGGAAATACCGTTTTCCATGTGGTTGAAGTTGGTTGCGTTCTGCGGTGTGCCCTGCTGAATGATTTCCCCCTCAACTGGTGTGTGCGTGATAGTTCCATCATCATTTCTGCTTTCCGTGTAGCGGTCTTCAAATTCTGTTACGTGGTCCTGCCATAACTTCTGTTCGTACATCTGTTACACCTCCTTTTCTGTAAAATCAAAAGTAAAGCGGTATAAAACGCCCTCTTGTACATTGTTAAGCGGAATATTCACCGCTTTGTCAGCCCACAATTTGTTGTTCTTGTTGTAAAGCTGCACCCTCTGCACTGTGGCTGTTCCGCTTACCTGTGGGGTAATCTGTACATATACAGCAACCCTGCCGTCTTTCAGACGTTCCCGGCGGTGTATCACCTTTTTTTCAGAAACGCCGTTGACGGTTACTTTTGCATAGGCAATGATATTGTCAATGAAATCTTTGAAATCATTGATTGCGTCTGTTGTCAACATGGCTTTTCACCTCCTTTATAGCTTCCTGTGGCTTCCGCACGGCTTGACACCGTATGAAAACCCCATTGCCTGCGTGCTTGTCCCTACGGCGCCGCCCTGTGTCTGCTGCACCGTGCTTCTTTCCGGTACGGTTCCTGCTGCTGGAACTGTGAAGCGGTGTGCTTCCATTCTGTCACTTGCCGTGACTGTGGCGCCGCTTGCCTGCCCTTTGGTGTTCCTCTGTGGCTGTTCTCCGGCTTTTATCCGTCCCGCTGGTGTATTTGTATAGCCAAACGTATTCAACGCCGTGTCTGCGTCGATATGCGCCGCTTGCTGTGAAAATACCGTGTTTCTGTATGGCTTTGTGCCTGCTGCTGGTGCCGTGAATATAAAGCCTGCTGCTTCCGTTCCCACAATATAGGTTGTGGCAGCTATCCCGGCTTTTGTGTTCCTCTGTGGGTATGTTCCGGCATTAAGTCTTCCGGTCAGCGGTGTTTTGTATCTGAAATACTCCCCGTGGGTGTATATGACGCCGTGTATCTGCCCTTGATAGGTCAATTCGTCCATGTGTGCAGATAATCTTTTATACAGCTTCACTGCCCGGATAATAGCTGCATAGTCTGCCGTTATTCTCTGGTTAGTCACATCAAGCACAATATGAAAGTGCCCGGGTTCTCCCTCATACTGGAACCACTCTTCCACTTCGCTTTCTGGAAATAAACTGCCCAGTGCTGTTTCAATGGCGTATTTTGTGCCCATCTTCTTATGAACCTTGACGCTGTTTTTCACTAAATCCCGCTTTGCTTCCAGTGGGTAATTGTAGTCGTACCAGTCAACGTGCAGGTCGTATGCCAGAATGTCCACCAGTTCTTCTGGCAGTTCGTCAAATCTGGAATATATCAGCACATTGTCAATTATCCCGGAAGTGTCCAGCAGTGCTGCTGCCGTGGCGTTTGCCAGTGCAACCATTTTGGGGTCTTTCTTTAGTGCTTCCGGCAAGCACTCTGAATAATCGGCATTGTAAATTGTTTTAGACATTTTCAATACCTCCATTCAGAACGCTTTTACTTCCCAGCTTTGCAACCTTTATATCATCAACAACCGTGAATACTGGCTTTCTGACTTCAACACGCTTCACGCCTGCTTCCATCAGTTTTGCTGTTAGGTATGACGGGTTAATATCTCGCCCCATTTTGCTTGTCTGCCATGTCACGTACTCTTCCACTGCCTGTGTTGCTGCCGCCGCAATGACTGTGGCGCTGGCTGCGTCTGGCTGTGGAATATAAAAGGTCACGTCAACGTCAAATGCTACCGTTTCCGGTGCAGATACCGTCACTTTGTCGGTCAGTGGTCTAATGTCGGAAGCGTTCAAGGCGTCTTCAATCTCTTTCAGCACCCCGGACGTTGCCTGCTGTCCATTCTGCAAAAGCACCCGGACGTCTACAACGCAAGGTTCCGGGCTTGTCACTGCCACGTCTGCTACGGCTGGTGATACGCTCTTTGTCCAGTATATGTACCCGTTAATAGGACCCGCCGTGCTGAAACTCTCCATACTCTCACGCATACGCTCATAATAACTGGCGTCGTCCTCTTCTTCTGCTCCGCCGCTGGTTGCCGTGATGTTCTCTGCTTTCTGGTAGTAGTCGTATAGGTCAACCAGTTCTTTGACCTGCCCTGCTGCCAGATTGTTTCCAACGTCGCCCGCTGTTTTGCAAATTCCCTCAACGTCCCCGTATGTCTGTCCGGCTTTTATTTCCAGATTTTCTTTTGTTTCAAATAAGATGGCGCCATCAAAAGAAATTCTGGTGCCCGCAGGAATAATCACTGATTGTTTCTGTGCTTCTGAAATATAAAAACGGAACATTGCAGACGCCGGACTTGCTGGCAGCCTTTCCAAGTCCTTGAATAATTCTGCCAAGCTGTCTAAGTATTCACCGTCCGCATAACGTGGCACGTTTTTTTTTGCTGTTTCATTGATAATGACACGCTGTTGCACAATGATATTTGCAACCCATGCAATAAAAAGTCTTTCCGGTGACGCCGGGTACACCTTGTAGCGTTCACGCCCCGGCACCTGCTGCACCATATTTTCATACAGCGCAATTAGATTGCTTTCTATCGTTTCTGTGTCGGTTTCCACAAAGTCAATGTCTGGGTATTTTCTGTCACTCATTGTCTGTTTCCACCTCCTCCAAATAAATAATAGGTATTGTGCGCCCTGTTGCTGCGTCGTGTTCAAATGCAATGTCTGCAACCTGCGCCCGTGGTTCAAATTCTTCTATCTGGTCGTACAGATAGCCCACCAGTATATTTTCAACTACTTGTTGCGGTCTTCCGTATAGGCTGCCGGGTAATCCAAAATCACGGAACATAGGGCAGGACCCCTGCACCGTGTCCAGAATAACCGCAATATTTTGTATGACTGCTTGATGGTCATTTGCTGGTGCAAGGTCAATTTCTGTCAATAGTGACCCGTCGCCCCTTATCACGTCCATGCTTTATCACCTCTTTGGATATTCTTTCAATGTCACGTCTGCTGTTGCAGCCCAGCAGTTGCCTTTGTTGTCATAGCGTTTCAATGTGCTGCTAACGCCTGTTATCACCCACTTATAGGAACCGTATTTCTTGCCGCCTAAAACCAGTGTTGAAATATTGCCCTTATTGCACATTTTGTTTAATTTCTTAATTTCATTCAGTGGGTTTGTTCCGTGAAATACACTGAACGCCATTTTGAAACTGATTGTTCCGGGTTCCGGTCCCAAAAACTCCAATACGTCACGCTTAATGTGTCTGTCATGCGTTGCGTACTTTGCAGACACTTTCCAACTTAATTCATCGAAGGTGCGCACGGTATTTTCTGAAACTGAAAAAACCAGACTTCCCAGACTTCCTATTTTTGCCATGCTCTACACCTCCCCTATTATGAAGCCGTCCCCGTCGCCATCTGGAACCATTATGCAAAGCACCATATCATTAACGCCCGGCGTCCACTCTGTCACAAATGCTTCATGGCTGTGGCTTACTTCCTTTAACATTTGCCCGTTGTAGTCATATTTCAGCATTGTTTTTGCCGTCTGTCCCTCTGCGCCGCTTTCCATTGCTGGCACAACATACACGGGACGTTTTATAATTCTTAAATCACCGGAAGTTATACCGCCTTTGTCCTTGAATTTCACACGGGCTGTCATTTTGCTGGCGTTCACACTCTGCACGGTGCCAAGCCGTACTATGTTTTTTAATTCTGTCATATCTGCCATCAGTAGCCCTCCAATACCTGTTGCAATTCAATCTGTGTTGTATATCCTCCCGTTAATTTATGGGTTGCTTTTGTAATCTTGTACTTTCTGTCAAACTTCTGGAAGCCCTTTAATTTGACTGTGGCACCTGCCACCAGCTGCACATCACCAAGCATTGTGAAACTTGCTGTAAACTGCTGTGTGTTCTTTTCACGCAGTTTCTTTTTTGCCAGTTCGTATGCTTCATTTGTACTTCTGACCTTTTCGTTGACTTCAAGTGTCTGCCCGGTTCCCTCTGTACTGTCTGCCGTGTATGTGCTTTCAATCGTTTCTTTGCTGTCCGGGTCCGTATATGAAACATGACAGCTGGTGTATGCTGTATCATGCAGGCTGGTTCCCAGCTTGTATGAAATGTAATCACCGCTGCCATATTTTATGGTTTTTATAGGTGGCTTGCTGTCGTACTCTGCGGCGTCGTAAATAACCACGTTTAATGTCGTTACTTTCAGTGCAAGTCCTGCCGCTTTGCATAATTTCTGTAAAAATACAATGTCCGACGTCTGCACCTGCTCTTTTCTTTTGTACTTCGGTATATTGTCCGCAATGTACATCAGTTTCAAGTTGCTTTCTGACGCTATCTGCTCCGCAATCACTTTCAAATTGGTGTTTTCCCACGCCTTTGATTTTCTTTCTACTCTCATTTTGGAAGTATAAGGAATTGACGTGCCCTTTAGTGTGATTTTGGTTGGCGGTCCGCTGGCGTCTACGCTGTCCAGTTCAAATGTTCCGCAGTCCAGCACGGCGTCTTTCCCGTTGTCGTGCCAGTTCTTCTGGACAATCGTTGCTGTTATTAGTTTAGGGTCAGACACTTTCTTTGTTGTTTCTTTCGTTTCTGTTACCGTCTGTGTTGCTGTACCGCCCGTTGTGATTTTGAAAACCTGCCCCGGATATATCAAGTTAGGGTTTTTTATATTGTTTTCAGAAGCAATCTGCGGGTATTTTGTACCGCTTCCCAGATACTTTTTTGCAATAGCCCAAAGCGTATCACCTTTTTTGACTACATAATTGACAACGCTTGCAGCTTCAACCTGCTTTTGCACCGTCGTTGTGGTCTTAATGAAAGTCGGCTTTACTTCCAGCCAGCTTCCCAGCCACTTTTTTTCTCTATCATCAAACGCAAGCTGCAAATCGTCTGCGTTGTCTTCGTCTTCGTCAGTGAAAGTAAGGCTGCTTAAATATTTATTTATATCTGCCGGGACTTTTACGTTTTGAAATTTCAACCGCAGTTCCACCCGGCGTGCCATGTCTTTTGCGCTCATTCTACGTCAGCAGCCCCCTTTTCCACGGTGGCAGTTCCAAGTCTTCTTCGTCTTCCACTTCCGGGATTGTTAATACAACCCCGGCAGGGAAAACGTAGGTGCTGGCGTACTTGACATTGGCTTTCATCAGCTTATCTGTATGCAGGACGCTTCCCATTTGTTCAAATGCTATCTTGTCCCACATATCCCCAGATATGGTTGTGTAGCTTTTAGTCATATTTCTGCCGCTTCTCCTTGTCTTCTTTTTCGTCCAGCAGGTCTTCAACGTCACGCAGCAACTTTCTGTTGTTCTCTTCCAGTTTTGCGTCCAAGTCTTCCGGCTTGTCCCCGTTGATAACGATTGTCGGACTGTTGTTGATAGTTACATTGTTTGCACTTCCACCGCCACTTCCTGCGCCCGCTGTTACCTCTGGCGCTGTGTTGTAGTTGTTCACCGTCTGCGGTGTTGTTGTGGTCTGTGCTGCTGTTGGCGCTACTGCTGCCGCTGTTGTGGCTGCCGTATTCTGTGCAGCCAGAATGTTTCTTGTCTGGTCTGCTGTAAACACCGTGCGCCCCGGTGCGTTCGTGATTAACTCTGGTCCCGCTTCACCAGCAATGAACGTGTCTGGTGTATTTTTGGAACCTTTCGCCAGCATAGGTATTTCAGATATGTTTATACCCTTTCCACCTACGCCCGGCACCCAGTCTGGCACTTTTACTTTGTTCAATCCACGTATAACCGTGTTGACCACAGATATAATGCCGTTGATAACGCCCGTACACACTGACTTGATACCCTGCCAAATTCCAGAAAATATTTGCTTTATGCCCTCCCAAGCCTGCCGCCAGTTCCCGGAAAATACACCAGTTATGAAAGTGATAATTCCATTCAGTACGGTTGCAATTCCAGAAATTACACCGGAAATTGCTTGAACTCCGCTTTGTACGATAGACTGGATTGTTGGCATTACAAATTGTATTGCTGCTAAAATTCCTTGAATTATTGGTGAAACTATGTTCCAGATTGTCGTCAGTGCTGTTTGTATCGCAGGTAAAAGCGTTTGCAATACGTTTGTCACCACTGGCAAAATTGCTTGAATTGCTGCGGAAATTGCCGGAAGCACCGTGCTACAAATAAAGCTGAATAATTCTGAAATAATCGGCAAAACATAAGTTGAAATGAATGTGATTATTTCTGAAATAATCGGCATAAGACCAGCAATAAAACTTCCTATCACCGGAATAATTGCACCGATAAAATCAGCAATGCTTTGTATAATTTGCATAATGGTTGGGGCTGCCGCTTGAATAAAGCTAACAATCCCCGGTATTACCTGTGTAACAATCACCTGCAATACCTGTTCTGCAACTGGCACAACGTATGTGGTTATGAAGCCCACAACCTCTGAAACTGCGTTCTTGACTGTTCCCAGCACATTTACGAACGTGTCAAAGACTGCTGCGCCTTTATCTCCGAACAACTCTTGTATCTTGTCACGGGCTGCACCTATGTTCCCATCAGAAAACACATTCTTTATGGTGTCGCCTACGTTGGTAATGACTGAAACAATCTTGTCAAAGACTGCCAGTGCTTCATCACCAAAAGTCCGCTGTATAAATCCCCTTATCTCTTCAAGATGGTTCTTTACAAGCTGTATTACTGTAATAATTGTTGTGATAACGCCCACAACTGGCAGTATCTTTCCTGCAATACCTCCAAGCGGTCCCAGTGCTGTTTTTGCAAGGTTTCCAATAGGACCCAGCACCGTTTTTACCGCATTTCCCAGCGGTGCAATCAGTGTTGTTGCCTTGCTAAATGCTCCGGTAATTCCCTTTGTTATGAAGCCGCCTACTTTTCCAAGTGGGCTGTTTGCAATCGCACTGCCTACCGTTCCAAGTATCGGACCCAGCTTGCCGCCAATTAGTGAAAATGGTTTCAGCATAAGTCCCAGCATTTTTGTCCCGGCTCCTGTCAATGCTCCGCTTGCTTTTCCTGCAATTCCTAAAAAGCCACTGACAATGGACTGCTTCACGCCGCCCATAAAGCCTGTTACTGCTCCAATAACTCTGTTACCACTGAATATATTACCTATTGCAGAACCTACGCCGCCCATAGCGCCTTTTACATTGCCAAAGTATGACAATATACCGCTTCCAGCTGTTTTCAGCTTTTCCGCAAAACTTACGCTTGTTGCTGCGTTTTCAATAAATCCGGCACGCAGTCCCACCAGCTTTTTTACCAGTGACAATATGCCGTCTTGCGCTGATAATGTAACCAGCTTTGTTGTCAACATTCCCACTTTCAATGCTGCCAGCCCCGCTGCTACCTTTAGGGCTGTTTGCACTAATTTTGGGTTTGCTGCTGCAAATTCTGAAACTTTAGTGACCACAACCGCCACTTTGTCTGCCAGATTTCCTACAATCGGCAGTAGATTTTGACCAAGAACAATACCCAAGTTTGCAATACTGTTCTTTGCCTTTTCCATTTTGGCTTCTGTGGTGTCTTCCATTTTGGCAAATGCGCTGTCTGTTGCCCCAACGCTGTTTACCATGTCTTGTACGCTTGAATTGAAGCCGTCAACTCCGTTTGACAGAAGCGACATTGCCGCTTTTCCGGCTTCTGAACTGCTGAACATATCAGATAGGGCAAGACCGGACTTGTTAGCTTCTTCCTGTATACCTCCCAGAATTTCCCCAAGTGATTTACCACTTGCCATCAATTCTGCAAAGCTGCCGCCCATCTTCTGCCGCAATAGCTTGTCTGTCGTACTTCCAGACTTTGACAGCTCATTCAACATACTGTTCATGTATGTTGTCGTTTCTGCGGCTGCAATACCTTTGCTGGTCATTATTGCATATCCGGCGCATAACTGTTCCAGTGAAACATTGCTGGCGTTTGCAGTCGGTATGATTTTACCCATACTGCTTGCCAGTTCTCCTACTGTCACTTTACCTTTGTTCTGCGTCTGTACCAGCATATCTGATACCGTGCTTACTTTGTCCGCACTCATGCCGTATGCGTTCAATACGGTTGTTAATACGTCCAGCGTTTGCGAACTTTCCGCAAATCCGGCTTTTGCTAACTTCGTACTGTTTGTAACAAAGTTTACGGCGTCACCTGTCTTCTGTCCGGCAGATATAGCGTTGTACACATCATCAGCAATGGCATTGGCTGCAATTCCTGTCTTGTTTGACAGTTCCATTATCTGTTGTGACAATGTGCCCAGTGGGACTTCCTGCGTATCTGCAATGGTTCCCACCTTTGCTATTGCTTTTTCGTACTGCTGCGCTGCCTGCACGGGTCCTGCATACACTGCGGCGGCTACGGCACTAATTGCGCCAATAGTCCCCAGCAGTTGCCCTTTTGTCTTTGAAATGCTCTGTTCTACCTGCTGTTGCTTGTCATTCAATTTTTGCAACGTCTGCTGTGAAGTTTGCAGCTTTTCATAAGACTTTTGCAGTCTTCCGTTGGCTTCTTCCAGATTATCCGTATTTACTCCGGCTGCTTTCAGTTCGTCGGCGTAACTGTTTAATTGTTTTTCCTGTTCTTCAATTTTGGCAGTGGTCTGTTGTATCTGGTTTTCATTCTTTTCAAGCTTCTTCCGCAGTGCTTCTGTGGGTTCGCCTGTCTGCTGCAATTCCTGCTGTAATCGGTCATGCTCTGCGTTAAGCTGCGCCAGCCGTTCTTTGTTCTTATCAATAGCGGCAGACTGCTTTGTGTAGCCGTCAATCTTTGATTGCAGGGAATTGACATTTTTTAAGCTGTCCCGTAACTGGTTATTGGTGTTAATTGCGCTCTTGAATGTGCTGTTAAAATTGCCACCCAGCGACGCTTTCAGCTTAAAAAGCAGTTCAAATTCCTTTTGTGACCCTGCCAAGCTGTTTCACCTCCCTACGCATTGTTGCTGTTCTGTTTCTGCTCTTCCGCTTCTTCTTTTTCCACTTCATTTATGGTTTCAATCCATGCAAAAAGTCTGCGTATAGGCATTTGCAGCCAGAACGGGACGGGCGTATGTGAAGCCCTTGACATTTTGTATATCTGCTTTCTTATGAACTTTGCGGGTTCTTTAATTTTTAATAGCCCGCAGCAATTAAAAAATCCCTTGCTTTGTTCTTAATCTTCATGTAATCGCCTACCGGAAGACGTCTGATTTCATCAGAAGCAACCCCCGCAGCTTTTGCCGCAAGAATACACTGGAACGCAGAAGAAATTTCCGGTGAAAGTGCATATTTGTTCTGGTCTGCAAGTTCCTGTTCTACTGCTTCAATATCTTCACCAGTTAAATTGTCAAAATAGAAAGTTAATTTTGTATACTTCTTTCCCTCAATCTCTCTGGGCTTTTTGAATGTGTGTGTATAATTCAAACTGCCGTCTTCTTCCTTATCTTTCTTCTTGTCGTCAAAATTGACCACGCCGCTTGCCTGCGCTTCCTGCATTTCTTTTTCCTGCTCTGTTACCTGCTCCATGTTTTCAGTTGTGTTTGTTGTATCTGACATTGTTTATTCCTCCATATCTTTGATTTTAGGCAGGAAAAAACCAGCGGTCTTCCCGCTGGCTCCTGCTGTCTTCTTTTACTTTCCTAATGCTTTTCTGACGTCCTTTAAGTAATCTTTGCCATTGATAATGCACACAAAGTTTAACGGGTCAATTTCCGTTACCTTTGACCCGTCCAGATACATTGCATAGTATGAAACGGCGTATTCGCCGCTTACATCAGCTGTTGAAGCTGCCGCAACTTTTCCAAGTGCCGTCTTCTTCGGCTTCACTTTCATGATATGCTTTACGCCGGACACTTCGTTTGCGCTTGTGCGCAGGTTCATTCTCTGCTGTGCAACTCGCAGGTCAATTCTGTGTACCCGTGGTTCCATCAGCTTGACTGCTGCTGCTGTGACAGTTCGGAAATTGAAAGTTGTTGACATTGCGTTTAAGTGACCGATTATAATTTCTTCGATATTTCCCGCAATTCCTGCGCCGCTTAATTCCTCTGTCATGTATTCAAGGTCTGGCAGCGTCACTTCTGTTGTTCCCAGATACTCCGTGGCGTCCTCATAAATCGCATAGTTAATAACTAATTCATCAACTTTAGACATTCTGTTTCACCTCCCTGTTATGCTGCCACCAGTGCTTCAAGATATGACAAGTCATATTCAAGCACAAAGTCCATTTTCTGCATTGGTGATGGCGGCGTCATGTAAATGTGGAAACGCACAATTCCTGCTGCCAGCTGGCTTGTGCTGTTCTCGCTCTCGTTGAACTCTACACGCCCGCCAATGATTTTTTCATCAGTAGCAAGGCTTGCCAACCAGTCATTGACAGACTGTACAACGGCGTCAATAAGGCGTCTTTTAGTGCCTCTGTCAATATAGTTCCAGTATGTCAAAATCAGTGTCCTTGCAACCCATTTGAACATACGATTGACGCAGTAGAAATAGTCTGTTACGTCAGTGTTGGCAGGATAGCACGCCGTATAATTTCCCCAACTTACAAATCCATTGTAGAAGTTAAGTGCAGTAACCACGCCATTTTCATTCAGATAGTTCGCCTGCTGAATATCCATGATAACTTCCGAACCGTCCGCAATAACCATTCTGTCTGCCTGTATGCTCTTATTTGAAGCGCTTTCGCAAGGTGTGCCGTCGCCGTATTCTGTCGCATTGTCTACCGCAGACATTGAAGCTGCAAGCTGTGTCGAAAGATTGAAAACCCTGTCACCCAGCGCAACTTTAGGGAAGCAGACAATTTCCGTGCGCTTTGTGAAGTTCTTTTTCTTCTTCCACTCTGGTACTTCCGTGTAATACGTCGCCCCGGTTTCCTCTGCTGTGTCTACGTCCAGAATTGCTTCTGCTTCAAACAGTCCGTTGATGTTCTCTGACTTTGCAGACATTACCGCTGCAACCTCCGGGTCATGTGACCAATTCGGACACAAAATAATGTCTGGAACCTTTGTGAAGCGTGGAAATACGCTGTTAATCAGTTCAAGACCTGTCGTTTTGTGTGTGCTTACGCTGTAACCTCCGATAATGTCCTCTTTTGTTACCTGTGAAGCGTCCACGGCGTCATATTTGACAGCAACATTGCCTGTGGTTTCTTTTAAGAACTCCACAACGCATTTTGTGTCACTGTAAAATGCTTCATAGTCCTCCCCGGCAGTTTTTCCGGTAATTTCCACGCTGCTTGCGATTGCTTCAATCGGTAACTCAATCTGATTGTCTACAACGCCCATCTGTGCTTCTGTTACTGTCTTTTTATGTTTCTTTGGGTCAAGAACATTGACAAAGAATACCTGTGCGGAATTAAAAAGCGTAAACGCTGTGTAAATCTCTTCGCAAAGGCTGTATTTCTTCCAGTCGTCAGAATATCCTAACGCCTGCACTGCTTCTGGGTAGCTTGAAGCCATGATAACTTCATTTACTTTTCCGTTTACCATCTGCACCGGTGCCGTTCCAACCACAAAATGTACGCCCGTATCTACTGACACTGGCGTAATAGTGCCACTGCTTGTCTTGTTGGCGTTTACTCCATGTGAAATGTCACTCATTCGCTTATACCTCCTGTTCTGCGTATGCAAGGGCGGCAGCCTTTAAGTCGGAATAATACTTGTTGTATACATTCCCGGTTGTCTTCACCTTGTCTTTCTTCTCCGCAAGTTCCTTTGTCGGAACCAGCATTTTTTCTACAAGCGGGAACTTTTCAAGAATGAAAGAAAGTTCTTTCTTAATCCCCTCTTCTGTACCCTCAAAAACCTTGTTGCACTGCAACATTGCTTTTGGCAGGTTCGGTCCAATATAAACCAGTTTTACTGTTTCCGGCTGTGTATTTGCCGTTTCTGCGGTTTTTTCTTCTGCGGTTGTATTTTCTACCGCCTGCACCTTTTCAGCGTCCTTTTTGGCTGCCGTGGTGCTTACTGCTGTGTTTTTTGTAGCCATCTTGTTTCCTCCTGTTTTTATAGATTGTAAAGGACTTCTGCCACGTCACGTTGAATGGTTGGCAATGTCCAATTTGTCACCATTTCCCCCATGTAATATGGCGGCGTGGTGTCTTGATAAACGATATATTCAAGTGGCAGTTGCAACGCAAACTGACCGCCGCCGATTGTCCCGGCTTTCTTCAATTCGCTGCGCACTCTCAAAATCAGATTAAGAAGTGCAAGTGGTCCGTCCTGTCCATCTTCTGAATACACCGCAAATATTATTCTTACTTTGCAGCTGTCTTCCTCTGGTTCGCCCGCTTTCTTGTCGTCCGTCCCTGTTAGGAACTTTAACAGAATGTATGGTACTTTCTGTTGCACGTCGTCTGCTTCCGGTAGCCCCATTTTATAAACTGCTGCTGCTCTTTCTTTTTCTTCGTTGCTTCCCGTTCTGGTTCGCACTGGCAAAATAATGTCAGACGTTTTGGAACTAATGAATTTCTGCAATTCTTCCAACAAAAAAACTGGTGTCATAACGCTTTACCCTCCATAACCGTTCAAAATCCTGTTCATTTCGTGTATAATTCTTTCGTTTACCAGTTCTTGTGCTTCCTTTTCCAGCCCGTCTATAATATCTTCATTTCCCACCATCTGTGCTGCTGATAGCCCCATTTTCTCTTCAATCGGAAAACGCTTGCGCCCTGTCCTCTCAAATACTCCTGTGTGACCATTGCTTTTCATTTCTGCAACGAAAGCGTCTTCAAACGGTGTCCCGCTGCCACCTTTTTTGACCGCCGCCCGCACCTGCTTTCCGGTTCCGGGCTTCGTCGGCGTTACTTTGAATTTGTACAGCGGTATTTTCACGCCAGAAAACGAAACAAAGCCCGCAAGGTTTCCCGTGCTGGCTTTGGTTATATTTATTCTGGTTGCTTTCGTCAGTGCTGCGCCATTTACGGCATATACGGTTTTTACCTGCTTTATTGCCTGTGTCTTCACTCTGGAAATACCACGGTTCATAGCGCTGGCAAATACTCTTTCTGCACCTTTTGGAACGTCTGCCAGCAGGGTTCCCACTCTTTCTATTGCGTCAGATGTTATTTCAATCATTCTTCCAACATCTCCAATTCAAGAATTATTTCCCCGTCCTCGCAGTCTGCTTTTGAAATGTTATACATATTGATTGCCCCGGCTTCGTCAATTTCAAGCTGGCGTCCTTTTTTGGGAACGCAACCAAAATCATATAATGACATATAGACCAGACAAGAAGCACGGTTTATGCCCTCTGCATTGTCCCCGTTTCCTCTCTGCCGTTCGTCGGCTGCCGTGTGGTCAATGATTATGGGCAAATAGTGTTTCTTGCCTTGATACCATATATCAGTCATAGTTGCCATTTCTCCGCAGTTGTGAAACACTTTCATGTCACTGGCAAGCTGTGCTTTGAAGTCCATTAGATAGGTGTTGCAACAAACCAGCTGTCTACATCATGCGGAACGCATAACGGTGCAGAAGACAGATTGAGGAAGCGGCGGGCAGGCTTGCGCTTTGTCCATGTGTCCGGTACATATTTACCCTCTACGGTCACAAAGTTGCCGTCTGGTTCCTTAATAAGTGTGATTGCTCCATAGTACATGGAATAATCAGTATTTGTGCTTAACAGTGCTAAACTGTCCGCAGGTACAAGCGGCTTGTCCTCCGGTGCGTCCGGGTTTGTCCAGTCGTCAAGATACCACTCATTGTACTTGTAAATATCAAGTCCCAGTTCGTGAATTGTGCCAATGTATGTGACGCCGTTCGGTAACTGTTTAGGCTGGATAACTGCAAGATTGAAGTTTTTCACATCAAGCATTTTCTGCACCTTTGGGTGATTTACAAACGCATTTGCAACGTCACTTCCCATTACGCAAATGTCGCAGTTCACAAAACCTTTCTTCTGTACTGTTTCGTGCCAGCGTTTAATATCTGCGATAGGGTCGGAAGTGTCAACAGTCCACTTGTTTTTTGCAACTGAAATAGTTTCTTTGTTTGTAAAAGAAAAATCAATTACTTCATTCACTCCGTCGCCAATGATAGGGATTGCGCCAGTGAAGATTGTCTGTGCGCACATCAGTTCTTCACGTCTTAAAATCTGCTCTCTTAACTCCTTGAAGTCATCTGCCATTTTAAGCACTGCACGTTCCGCAGGTGTTCTGCCAGAATAAAGACTTTCGCCCGGTCTTCTGATTAACAAATCATCAACGGTTGTCACTTTCTCCGGTGCAACTAAAGGCGGTGTATATGTCTTTGTCTGATAGCCAGTGTTTGGCACTACCTTTCCACCAACTAATCTGCTGACGAACGGTGCAACCTTTCTGCTGCCCTTTCTAAAGTCAACGTCAACGTCCTTTGTGGTGAATGTTTCTTCATGTCTGAAAAATGTACTTCTAAAAAAAGTACGCACGGGCGGTAACTTCTGAACCACTCTGCCCATTGTCCGTGGTTCGTAAATAGATACTTCGTTTGCCATTGTTGTTCTTCCTCCTTATCTCAAAAAGATTGATACCTTGCGCAGTGCTTCTTTGATTTTTGCCAAATCTGCCCCGCTTTCAAGTGCTAATGCGTCAGCGAAAAACTCACCTGTCATGTAATATGTCACTGGTTCGCCGTTTCCTGCTGCCGCAGCGGCGATACCGATTGCGCTTGCTTCGCTTCCTTTTGCAACTGGAATAATCTTATTGTCATTTGCGGCGTCAATCATTACTGGTGCGTATTCCTTGATAGCTGCATTTGCTGTTCCGGTTTCCGGTACTGTTGGAAAATCACCAGCAAAAAAATTCTTCGGTGTGATTTCTCTTTTTTCTACTGCATATTCACCCATTTGCTTGTACCTCCTTATTTCTCGTCTGGAAACAACTTATCAATAGCGGCGTCAAACACGTTCTTGCCGTTCTCTCCTGCGTTGTCCTCCGGTTCTGCTCCCTGCACGCTGTTTGCACCGCCTTTTTCTGCGTCCTGCTGGCGGTTCTGAATGTAGTTGCCGCCCGCTTTGTTCTGCTCTGAAATGATTTTAACTGCCATTTCCTGTGCAGAAATAGGGTTGTCAAACTTTGCGTCCTTTGCGATTGCGTCATAGTTGCCATTTGCCAAGTCTTCAATGCCTTTAATTCTGGCACGTTCTGTGGCTGCTGCTTCATTCTGGATTGTCGCTACTAAATCCGGGTATGCGGCTTTTAGTGCGTCAACCGTTGTGATTTTGTTTTCTGGTGCTGCCATTTCTGGTTCCTCCTTTTCCTGTGGCTTGTTGATAGGTTCTGTTGCACTATTTACTAAACTACCCGGATTTTGATTGTGCGGGCTGTTTAATAACTGGGTTGGAATACTCTTGAACATAGAAACGTCAATAGGCACTGAATTGACAACGATTTTTGAAGAATTTTCAACAACTGTTGTGCTGTCTTCAAACATCAATTCATCACAAAAGCCGTTTTCAACGGCAATGTCGCCCGTCCACCATGTTTCATTTGACATAAGCTGTTCTATGTCCTCTGTCTTTTTGCCAGTCTTGCTGGCATATGTATTGACAATGCTTTGTTTAATCACTTTCAGTTCATCAGCCATCTTCAAAAAGTCTTCTGCTCTGAAAGTGTCCCAGACTGTCATTGCTGGGTCATGTATCATAAATACACCGTTTCTGGCAATCTTGATTGTGTCGCCTGCCATAGCAATAATTGTGGCTGCGGAAGCTGCCCAGCCATCAATTTTGACTGTCACTTTCGCTGAACAATCTTTCAATCTTGTAAAAATCGCATTTGCTGCGAACACGTCACCGCCGCCGCTGTTAATGCGCACGATAATTTCCGGCACATCACCAAGCGCCGCAAGTTCTTGATTGAATTGCTGTGGCGTCACCCTGTCTTCCCACCATGACTGCTGGCTGCTTATTGCGCCGTATAAAAGCAGTTCCGGCGGCTTGTCCCCGGCTGCCGGGATAAAGTTCCAGAATTTATTTGTTGTCACCCCGTAAGGATTGCCCGGCGTTCTGCTGTCCTGCTGCTGGTTCATTCCCGGCATTGTCTGCGGGTTCTGCTGGGGTGTTCTGTTTGTTTGTGGTTCCATTGGCAATTTTCTTCACCTCTTTCAGTTCTTTTTCTTCGTGTTTCAACTGTTCGACATTGTTATAAAAGTTACTTCCCGTCATTTGCATTGCTTCATCACTTCTGGTGCTAAAGCCGTTTGACACTCTCTTTTCTGCGGCTGTAACCTCTTTTACCGGGTCAAGCATACCTTTTGCAGGACCGTTCCACTTTGCCCCGCAATATGCTTTTCTTATTGCCGGGTCAGTAAAAAAGCCCGGTGCTTTGATACGTCCTTTTGCTACTGCTTCCGTCAGCCATTCTTCATATACTGGCTGGCAAAAGTCCGTTGATAGCCAGTCACGGTACATATTAAACATTTTCCATGCTTCTTCCAGCGCACCTTTGCTGGCTGTATAGCTGGAATTAAAACGCTTCACAAGTAATTCATACGGAATTTCAAGTGCTGCGCCTATCTGCTGGCATATTGCTTCTACAAAGCCGCCAAAATTGGCGTTTGGTCTTCCGGGGTTCGTGTCGTGTGCTTTCTCGCCCTCGTTTAAGTCGATAACGGCGCCCGGCGCAAGTTCAATGGTGCTTTCGTCTTCTGTGTCCACCTGCACTTCTTCCGGCAGCATACTTCCTATGGCGTCTTCTGCGCTGGCGTCTGCCTTTTCAATGAAAATGGTAAACATACCAGACACAACCGCAGCCACAAGTTCTGCGTCCGTGTATCTTCCAAGCTGTTTCAAACTTTCAATGACTGGTGCAAGGAATGGAACGCCCCTGCGCTGTCCTATTCTTTCCCGGTTCATCATGTGAAGCACGTTTCTTCTTCCGGTCTTTTGTCCGTATGCTTCAACCCTCTGCCAGCTTATGTCGTTGTATGCGTATGACAACGGGTGGTGGTTCGCTATGTGATACGCTATCACTTCCCCGGACTTGTCAACCTCTACACCTCCAACAATCTTGTTGTCTATGGTGTCGCAGTTGTCCGGGCTGCAAAGTCTGTCTGCTTCTATCAGCTGCACACGCAGGTCATACGGCTGGTTTATTCGTGGTTTGACTGGCAATACCGCCAGACAATCCCCAGAAATAAGCCAGTTCATAAAAGCCAACTGCTGCAACTCGTAAAAGTTGTCTATCCTTGACATATCGCAATCATTGCTTTCAGCCCAGATAGACCACTCTTTTTCAATCTTTTTTTCAAGGTTCCGGCGTTCTTCTGGTGAAATTCCCAGCGTTTCTGCGTCAATGGTCGATTTCAACCGCAGCCCACGTCCAACAATGTTGGTGCGCATGGTTTTGACTGCCCCGTTTGCCAGCGGCACGCCCATGTATAAATCACGGGTACGCTGGCGCAATACAGATACATTGTCTTCTATGTCCTCACGACTGCTGCCGCCTGCATGAAGCCAGCCTGCAAGTGATTTCTTTGTGACGCTGGCGCCATAATTGCCATACCCACTGTCTAAAATCTGCATTTTCTGCCTTGCAACCGTTCTTTTCAGTGCCGCTTGCGGTGCTATGACTGCTATTGCCTTATCAATTCCCGCTGCAATTCCCACGCTTTCACCTCCTTTATTGCATGAAAAAAGCACCTTTTCACGGGTGCTTTTTGTCTTTTCTCACTTATTCACGCTACAATATTACCCCATTTTTGCGGGCAATGGGGGGAAATAAAGCCCCAAAACGGGCAATCACGGGCAATGTTTATAAATCCCGTGGTACAAATCGTTTTGCACGGTTCCTGCCGCCATATTTTGCCGCATTTTCAAGCGCAGTGACTTTCCCTTGCCAATATTCAATAGACTTTCTAATTTCGGTCAGATTGGCTTTTGTCATAGTCCTGCTACCTATCGTGTATGACTGGGCGTTTGTCACTGCCAGTTCTGCTTCCAGCCATGCGTCAAGGTGTCTTTTTGCTGTTTCCAGTGTAATTCCTGTCATTTATAAAATTCCTCCACTTCTTCTTCTGCCACGTTTTACAATTTTCTTTGCTTGTGTGGCGTCTTTCTTTTTATCCGGTTTCTTCAACGGTACGTTGATTATTTCAATAGCTGCCGTTGCGTAGTTTCGGCAGTCCAGCGCTTCATTTCGCTTGTGTTCGCCTTTGTCTTTCAGTTCCCATGCAAAATATGGTCTGCCCATCTTGTAACGCATTACCTTTTTTTCTGACGTTAAGCCCTTGAAATACTTTTCGTCATATCCCTTGCCCTCTTCTTTCGGAAAATGGCAAAAGCCGGGTCCCTCTTCCTCCAGCTTTAGTCTGTCCATAAGCAGGCTTTTTCCGGTATCAACTCCCAGTGTAAAAAGGTATGCACCCTCACGGTTGCTTTTTGACGGCTTCTGGATATATGCTGCGGCGCTATCGTTTGAACCTTTGATTGCAAATACCCTGCGATTGAACCGGGCTTTGCAGAATTTATATACTTGATTGGTTCTGTGTCCTCCACTATCAATGCAGACACATGACAGCTTCATTTTCGTTCCGTCCGGCTTTTCAAAGGTTTGTAGCAAGAATGTGTCAAGGTCTTGCCACACTTGATTGTTAATATCTGAATTGTCGCCGTATATTGCCGCATACCTAATGCCCCAGCTTTCATATTCTGGACCCCAGCCCACAACTTCAATTTCAAATCTGTCGTCCTGCGTATCTACGCCAGCTGTCAAGTACAGCACTTCTTCTGGTACTTCGCACTTGTATTTCTCCCGGCGTTTCATCAGTTCGTCGTCCTCTATGGTTTCCCCGTCTTCTTCCCACGTTTGCCCCATTTCAGTATTGGTCCATACTTTCATCAGTTCCACATTGCCTTTTTTCATCTGGTCATTTGCCGTCAGAAACTTTTCAACAACTTCTTGCCATGTGGTCAATGTGGAAGCAAGCGTGTTCAAGTGGAACCCACGCACGTGGTTGTCTGGGTCTTCATGCACAAAGGTTCCGTCAATAAAGTGTTCTTTCCATTCTGCTTCACTTGATATGACGCCACACTTGCTGCAAGCATATCTGATTTCTGACAGGTCGTTTTTGTCAAATACAACATTTGACCAGACCAGCGGTTGCAGTTCTCCGCAGCACGGGCACGGTGCGTTCCATTCTCCCCGGCTGCTGTTTTCGTACTCCACTTCTATTCTGGAAGCCCCTTTGACCGTCGGTGTGGAAATGTCCACCTGCTTTTTATTCCAGAACGTAGTCTGACGCTTTGAAGCCAGCAAAAGCGGGTCGCCCTCTTTTCCTGCGCTGGCTGGGTATGCGTCTATTTCGTCCGCAAGCAATATTCTGATTGTGTGGCTTCGCAGTCCTGTTGGGCTGTTCGCTCCTGCAATCGTTATAAAGCCGCCCGGAAATATCTTTTGCATGATTGTATTACCGCTGTTGCGGCTCTTTTCGTTGATACGGTCCGCAAGTACAGGCGTATCACGCAGCATAGGTGACAGCTTTTCTTTTGAAAACTTCTCTGCCATGTCTATTGTCGGCTGTATAACCATAATCGGTGACGGGTCATAATGCACATAATATCCAATAGGGTTCAGCACCATTGCGTCTGTCTTTCCCACCTGCGCTGCTGACATAATCACGACTTTTTTTATTGTAATGTCTGTTATGGCGTCCATAATCTCTTTTTGATACGGCGCCTTTGCCGTCTTCCAGCGTCCCGGCTCTGCGGAAGACCCGGCAGACAGTCTGCGGAACTTATCTGCCCACTGTGATAGTGTCATTTCCGGTGGTGGTTGCAGCACTTTGAAAATCCGTGTAAACATATCAACTGTGTTTTTCTTCATTGTCTACACCATACCCAAACACTGTCTGAAAGTCTGAAAGTTCTTCCAGTACTTCATCAATGGCGCTTTTCAGCAGCTTAAATATTTCTGTCTGGTCCTTTTTCTTTGATAAAATGGGGCTTAACTTTGCAGGTATAGCCATAAGCCTTGTTTTGAACCTAACAAGCGTGTCTGTCATTACCTGTTCCACGTCCTCTGTGGTGTGTACCTCATTTCTGCGCAGCTGCAATTCCAGTTCTTGTGCTTCTCTTTTTGCTCTGACCAGCTTTGCACGTTCTGCGTTGTAATCTATTGCACTTTCACTTTCCGGGTTGTTTTTGCGCAAATAATTTATGTACTGGTGGTTTACGGTCTTCAAGTCGTACAGCCCCGGTCTGATTTCCGTTATAACCTTTTCGTCACGCAGCTGGCGCACTCTGCGTTCTGAAATATCCAGCCAAGCGGCAACCGCCTTTGAAGTGTACGCTTTCAAAAACCGTACCCCCTTTCTTTTGTGTCCGAATTGGTCACATTTTTTCTTTTTTAGCCCCTACCCCTTTATTTTTTACCGGGTCTGAAGCGGAAATGAAATTTTCAAAATTATATCTGGGCAGGTTTTGGGCGTCGCCGTACCCGCAGTGCTTCCAGACCGCCAGAAGAACCTATTAAACGTCGTCCACAACGTCTGTGATTTCGTCGTTTTCGGTGCTTCCGTCCGGGTCAATCTCAAATTCACCCGTTAGCTTCTGTTTATTCAATTCAAGTTGCTTCTCTGCAAGCTGCAAGCGTCTGTCCTCTAACTCATACGCCTTGATACTATCCAGCTGCTTGATGATACGCCCATGCAGCTTGTTTAGTTCGGCTTCCACTTTCATTGCCCGTTCAAATGGGCTGGACTTAATGACAGACTTCATGGCTGTTTTATATGTTTCTGTCTTGCTTCCCTCTGGGTCTGCGCACTGCTGGTGTTCCATGCCGCAGTCCTCTTCCTGCTGTCTTTCCTCCATGCTCTTTGGTACAATCATGTGTACTATTTTATCTGTGTAAAAGCCGCCTGCTTCTGGGCTTTCATACTCTTTCAATAGGCTTTCCAGATAGGCTTTGCGCAGATATAGTGCCTGCAATTCCTCCATCATTTGTGACATTGCGGACGGTGTGCCCATGTTCTGTATTGCTGCCGCCTGCTCCGGGTCTATGTCTTCATACCCTGCCTGTGCGAACGCCCCATGTGTGACAGCGTTTTTGTTGCCCTTTTTTGCTGGGGTTTTTCCGGCAGCATTTTTGTTGCCTTTTTGACCCCCTCTTTTTTTCGGCTTGTTTTTCAGTGCTTCGTCCCAGCTGTCTTCTGACTTCCATTTTCTTATCCGCACTTCTGGCACCCCTGCCAGTTTCGCCAGTTCCGCTGTTTCAATCTTGCCGTCTGCGTCCAGATAGCGTTGCATTGACTTGTCCCGTTCTGGGTTCCGTGGTCTTCCCATCTTCTCACCTCTTTTCGTTCGTTTTCATTCTTTCCAACTCTTCCAGTTTACGGAAGTATAAAAAATTATGGGCTTTGTAAATTCAAAAAATCACCAAAGCCCACTATTGCCAACGTGCAAATATAACGGCTTAAAGCCTGCTTCACTGGCTTAAATTATACCAGTAAAACGCAGGCAATGGCGGGCAATGATTGCTTATGCAATCCTCTTGAATTGTGAAATAATCTGGTTCTTTTCAAACCTCTGTGAAAGTGTTTCAAGTGCTGTATCTCTTATATTCTTACACTGTCTTTCACTGTATGAATTGCGTACCGCTACTTGTTCCCATTTGAGGTTGTGCATGTAAAAATCAAAAATAATGCGCTTTTCTTTCAGTTTCAGCCTTGAAACTTCCTGCAAAATCTGCGCTTTTAAGGCTTGCAACTGCTGCACCTTTGCTTCATACTCTCTGATTTCGCCGCTGACATAATCTGGAATATTAAGCGCCATATTTTCTGTTTGTCGTGATATATTATTTTTTCCTTTTGGTAGACCGTCGCATTGTATAGCGCCAATGGGATTGTAGTATTGGTCCGTTAAGTCACTTATAATCTTTCTGTATATACTCACCTCCCCGTCTATGTCTTTGTAATATTCCAGCAATTCAATAACCCTGCCTTTTTCCATTGCCTGCGCCATTTGCTTTTCCTCCATTCTTTGTTTTTGCCAGTCTTTCCCGGCTTCTATCCGTCTTGCACGTCAACTGCGTTTTCTCCTGCTGCCTGCTGCCGTTCTTTCTCTTCGTGCCCCATACACTTCATGTATCTTTCCGGCTTTCCGCAACTTTCATAGTGTTTGCAGTCAACGCAAACATTTTCTTTCACTGCTGCACCTCCCATCTTCTAACACGGTCCACCCTCTGCGCCGTGGAACGCTCCTGCTGGATATTTCCACACGCCATCAATGAATATGTCGCTTTCTGTGAAAATTCCTGTTATCAGACTATGTATTGCTTCTTTGTCGCCCTTGTATAAACATGGCTTTGCTCCCTCAATGTATGTTTCAAGGTCGCATTTATTGTCCAGTGTGAAGCCCAGTGCCTTTTCATCATGTTTCATTTCTTCAAATTCTGCGGGGTATAGTTCTTTGAACCCTGCGAACAACTCCGGTGTTGAGAATATACAGCCAGCGCAGCTGCAACGGTTCCAGCCTGCCCGGTAACACGGGTGCGGGTTCACTCTGTTTCTTTTTAGTACTTCCCACACGTCTTTTTCTGAATAATCAATGACCGGGCGCCACTGGTGGACTGTTCTTTTCAGCTTCTTTTCTGCATTGGCTCTGAAATATATTTCCATTTCGTTATATTTTGAACGCCCTTTGCTTTCTCCCCGTCGTTCCCCGCTGCATATCAGCACTTTTGAATTTTCTTTGACCGTTTCAAGGTTCCGCAGGACTGTTGCTGCTACATCAATTTTCAGATACGGGCTGCACCATCTTGTCATAAGGTTTCCAGACTTTGCCGGAAACTTCATGCGGCAGCCATATTCTTTCAGCTGTTCTTCCTTGTCCTCTGCGTCGCTTTCCATAATCTTTCTGCACGCTTCCTGCTGCGGTGTTTCCTTTGCGCTCATTATTTCCCCGGTTTCCGGGTCTATCCATTCAATAGGCTTGCTGGCTCCTATTCTGTACAATTCCCCAAAGAAGCCGCCTTTTCTCCATGACAGCCGCAGTGGTATTCCCTCTGCGTTTGCAAGTGCCCGCATATAGTCTTGTGTGCAACGCCAGTCCATGTGTCTTTCTGGGTTTCCTCCGTCTATGTCATGGTGCCAGAACTCTATTTTGCTTTTAGGTACTCCCAGTTCACGCAATTTGAAGTATGTTGCTATGCTGTCTTTGCCGCCAGATATTAAAACAACAATTAAGTCGTATTCTTCCAGCGGCAGCAATTCTTCAAGGTATATATCTTTCATGTGCTGTGTTTCTGTTCTTCCCGGCACTCTGGGTTTTATATGCTTTCCGGTTCCATATATGGGCTTATCTTTCTTTCCTCTGGTCACTGGCGTGTCAATAGTACAGTCAATGTCCTTTATGAACTCCGGTTCAAACAAATTCAGCTGCCCTTTCACGCTTCCACCTGCTTTCTATGCCAGCGTGTATGCTGTGACCCACTTCTTTGTACGTTCATCAAACTTTTTGCCGCAGGTGTTCAGCACGCCTTTTTCTTTTAACTCTGTCATTCTGGGTTGCACCGCCTGCCGTGTGGCAAGCGGTATGTATTTCTTTGCTGCAAGCACTTCTGATACCTCGTAAGCCGTCATTACCTTATGCGGGTACAGTGCGTCTGTTATCCAGTCGTAAAACTTCTGTTTGTCAACTGCGGTTGCTTTCTGTTCCATGCTGTCTTCCTCCTTACTTTAAGGCTATAACGCAATAACCGTCTTCAAGTGCGCTGCTGGTCGTGTCGTCGTCCATACAGATAATTTTCATGTCAGCCGTGTTTCCGGTTGCTCTGCCCTCTGCAAACTCAATCAGCTTCACTGTGTCGCCCTCTCTGTAATCATCATTTTTCAAAATCATGTATGGTCTTGTGCGGTCAACCGCAACGGCTTTCATTTTCTCCGGTGATACTCTGATTGTCTTTTCTTTTCTATCATCAGACGGCAAGTGCTGCATTTTCTCTTCCTGCTGCATTTCACGCAGTTTCTTTTGTGTTTCCCGGTCAATAGCTGCCTGCTCTTCGTTGTATCTCTCTTCGTCCGTCTTCTGGGCTTCTCTGCGGTTCTCATAAGCATTGCAGCTGGTCACGGTTGCTGTCTTGTCGTGGCAGTCCTCATAGTGTGTGCAGCTGTAACAAAGTGACGTTATCTGCTCCGGCTGTGGGTCAACATATTCTGACTGCTGCCCGGTTGCGTCCTCTGTGCCCTCTGTGGCTTCTCCTGCTCCCTCTGTGTCTGCTTCTTCCTGCTGCTGGTCTGTTTCATTGCCTGTGGCGCTTTCTCTCGCTCCTGTGGCTTCCTGCTTCTCTTCCATCTGGCTAATATCCATCTGTCCCGGTATCTGCTGCGACGCTTCCCAGTTCTTCTTCAACTGCTTAATGTCTGATAATGTCAGCACTTCATTTTCCCGGAATACTTCTGCCGCCTGTTTCTGGTAATCTTCCGGCAACCCGGACGCTTCATAAATGACAGATACAACAATTCTGTTTGCCTTAAATTCTGCCATCAGTTCTGGAATGATATTGTTATATATTGCCTTGTATCTTCCCACCTGCGCTGGGGACGTTTCTATAATCTCTGCCAGCAAATCACGGGTTCTGCCCGGAATGTTCATGCTTTCTTTTAATTCCAGCACCAGTTTTTCTGTTTCCAGCGTTTCTGTCATTCTCTCCCAGTCCGTCTTCTCTCTGAACCGGTTTGCCATAATCAGTGCCAGTCTGTCCAGTATGGCGTTTTTCTTCGGCTTGATTAAGATTGGAACCCGTCTGAAACGCTCTTTGCCTTCGTCCACCAGCTGCATGACCGCCAGCCGTCTTCTGTGTCCTGCAATGATACGGCGCTTGCCGTCTTCCTCTTCATCAGTCACCAGAAGCGGTTGCAGCACTCCCAGAAGTTCAATGGACTGTTTCAAGTCCTGCACGTCCTCTACGCTGTAAAAGTTCCCCTTTGACGGTATAAGGTCGTAAATATCGGCGGTGCTGCTCACGCCCTCTTCGGACGTGACAACCTCTGCGCCTGCTGCCGCCTGCTGCTGTTCTGTTTTCTGCTGCTCCCCAGCTTCCTTTGACCGCTGGTTTAATAACTCTGTCAAGTTGAATTTCTTTGCTGCTCCTGCCATTGTCTTTCCCTCCTAACGTGTCCGAATTGGTCACATTCTCAACCATTCTTCCACTAACGCTTTATAGTCGGCACTTGCGCCGCAGCGTGGGGAATATAAAATGATTGGCAATCTTTCAAATGTGCTGGGTTTCATTTTCGGTGTCTTTCTGATATGTGTATCGAACACCGGATATTCAAGCGTCTTCAAGAACTCTTCGCCCTGTGTGTCTGCTTCATTGGTTCTGTCGTACTGTGTGACAAAGCAGCCGCAGAAGCGCAACTGTGGGTTCAAATCCTCACGGGTGTTGTCAATCTGTTCTTTCAGTTCTGCCAGCCCGTCTATTGCAAAATCATCAATGGTGATAGGCACCATCACGTCATCAGAAGCCACCAGCGCATTTATGGTTGAAATGTTAATGTCCGGGGCGTTGTCAATAATGCAGTAGTCATATTCATTCTGCAAGCCGTCAAGAAACTTCTTAAAGCGTGTCTGCTGCGGTCTTGACTGGTCCAGCATGACTTCCAGATTGGCTGTAAGCAAATTCATGTTTGCTGTGATAATGTCCAGCCCGTCAAAGTCCGTGTGCTGGATAACTTCTGCTGGGTCAATGCCACGCTGCGTCATTACCTCTGCCGTGCCTTTGCGGTCATAGCTGTGGCGGTTCATAATCTTGCTTGCGTTGCCCTGCTTGTCATTGTCAATCAGCAGGACTTTGAAGTCTTTTACTGCTGCCAGAATGTGTGCCATGTTTACGCTGGAAATGGTCTTTGCCACTCCCCCTTTAAGATTGATAATTGATAATACTTTCATGTGGTATTCCTCCTTGTATCTGGTATGAATTTATAGTTGCTTTCCCAGTAATGCACGGAGCGGGACTTGAACCCGCACCCGGCAGCTTCGGTGGCTGCTGCGCTATCCATTGCGCCACCCGTGCTTGTACGCTTATTGGTACTGCATACATAAAAGCCCTTTTATTGCTGTTGGCATATCGTATGGCACCATGTTTTCTTTGTTGCACTGGTCGAACATTGCGTTAATTCCTGCTTTTGCTTTTTCAAATGCTTCTTTTTCTTTCTCTCCTCTTTCTTCCTCTTTCAGCATTTCGCCCATGAACCAATATGCAAGGTTCTTTGTTCTTTTGATTGCTTTTTCTCTGTTCTCTGTCATGTTCGTTACCTCCGTTTGCTTTACTTCTTTAACTGTCTTTATTATATACTTACGGAAGTATAAAGTCTATTGACATTCTGCACAATCTTACGGAAGTATATTTGTGTATCTTGTATACTTCCGTAAGTATTTATTGTTATCTGCCCCGGCGTTTCAGTTCTTCCGCAAATTCTCTGACCGGAACTTTCACGGTCAGTGGTATGTACTTTCCGCAGTTATCCAGTTCATACAAGAACTGTGTTTCACCTTTTTTCAGATAGTGAAGTGTTGCAATATCTGTGACCTTGCGCAGTGCGACTGCTCCCGGTGTGATTGCCACGCAGCCTTGCGGCAGGTAGTATGCTTCCCGTGTTTCGCCGCCTTTCTCTGCCAGTCTAATTGCTACTGTGTCCCCAATCTCTAACGGGCACACCGCCTTGAAAAATTCTGCTTTCATTCCTCTTTGTCCTCCTGTTCGTATTTCTTCCGGTTCTCATGCTTTACAACCCAAGCTGCTTCCCTTACTACCACATAGACCAGAAATAAAATTCCAAGTCCCACGCAGACCGCAAAGAATGTCACCAGTGCTTTTACAACTTCAATCAGAAATGCAATCATTGTTCTTTCCCTCCCTCATTTTCTGTTTCGCCCAGCCAATAGCCCGGCTGCTTGCGTTTATCTGGTGTAGCTGGCGTATTCTGATATTGTTCGTCTTTTCTTCTTCCTCTGCCTGCTGCCGTTCCAGCTGTCGGCGGTATAGTAATTCTTTCCCGCTGTAATACTTCCGCTTCTTTTTCGCCATCTTTATTCCTCCGTAGCTAACACGTTCAAAATTTTTTCAACTGCCTTGTCCCAGAAAATATTTGCAAATTCTTCTACATTGCAAACCTCGTCACCGTCCCAGTCAACAACCATTGCGTCGTCACACTGGCATAACTCGCAACCGCTTTCTTTCAGCGCTTCGTTTGCAATCTCTGTTACCACTTCTTGTGTTGCTGCGTAATCGCAACCACGGTTCAAAATGTCTTCCAGATTTTCCATTGTCTTTTTTGATATTTTCGCCATCTTTATTCCTCCTAAAAGTATTTGCGCTGGTATCTGCTGCCCTTGCTGGCGCTCTGTTTTCTTCTTTGGCGCTGCTTCCTGTGCTTCTGAAACTTTGCGTCTTCCGCTGCTGCAACCTGCTTTTTGACTGCTTCATGGTCTATGTTGTCAACCTCTTCTTGCAGAACTTCCAGCACTTCAACTTCGCCGTCCTTGAAAGTGTATGTCATGCCGGGGTCGTATTCCTTGTTTTTCCAGTCGTTCTGGAACTTCTCAAAATCTCCCTTGTACCTGTTTTCTGCGTATGGGTGGTACTGTTCCGCTTCGTACAGTGCCAGCATAACTTTTTCGTCGTCCTTTGCGTCCCAGTTGTAAAGGTGCCAGCTTTCGTGGTTGTCCCAGTTCCACTTTGACAGATACAGCACAAGCCCGTCAAAATAGTTGCCCTCACGCACCATTGCTTTCATTTGCTTGCAGGTGAAGCCCTGCCCCTTTAATTCCTGCTTTATCTTGTTATAGTCCCTGCCGCCCGTATGTAATCTTGCCTTTACCACTAACGGCAAATACTGTGGCTGTTTATCTTCTTTTCTTGCCATTGCTTGTCCTTTCCAGTCTGTCTGCAATCCTCAATATGCTTTCCATTGACTTTCTAATGTTTGTGTCTGTGCCCTCTGTGATTTTCAGCACGTCTGCTATGTCCCGCAGTTCTTGTGCCATTTCTTCTGTTTCCCCGGTCACAATGTCGTATTTATTGCGGCAGGCGGTGCAGACCTGCGAACCCTCCGGGATAACTTCACCGCATATCAAACAGCGGTCAACGTCGTTCATTCTTCCCAGCTTTCGTATTTCTTCACACGCCTTGTCAAGTTCTGCACCTGCTCAACAAGGTTTGCAACCTCATGTGGTGACAATCCGGTCTGCTCATAGTCATACAGCTTCTTTGCGGCTTGATTGACTGTGACGTGCGGTTTCAATATTGCTTTCTGTCCGTTCTGGCTGTATTCTGTCAGCGTCGTTCTTTTCTGCCGTTTCCGTGGTTCCTGCTGCTTAAATGCCCCGGCACGTTTCATGGTGCTGTAATATGGCACCGTCTTTTTCAATGTGTGGTCCATGTAGCCCATTACAATTCCACCTTTCTTCCCGTCTGCTCCATAACTCCCAGATAACCTGCTATTGTGTCCATTGCTTCTTCTGCGGACCAGCAAACCGCCGTTTCATATCCCTGCTGCCGCAGCTGTTCCAGCCACCAGTCCTGTTTCTCTGTGGTTTTGTTCTTTCCCCACTTCATTTCAACATAAAGCCCGTGTTTTCCGTTTCTGGCTACTGGCAAGCATAAATCCGGCACGCCTGCTTTTACTCCCTGCCGTTTAAGGTTCGCCGCTTCAAGCTGGTTCCTGCTGCCGCCGTTTGGGATATGGTGCAGCAAGTCCAGTTCTGGGAAGTCCTTTGCGTAGAACGTCGCCCAGTTTATAACTCTTTCCTGCTCTGTGGCTTCACTGCGCTTTCTGTAATATGCTCTACTCATTGGCTTCCGTCCTCTCGTCAAGGTGTGTTGCCATCATATCTGCAATATGTAGCATGGCTGCAAGTCTGCTTTGTGCAAAAGCATAATTCATATCATAGCTGCCGCCCTTAACTGCGTTGTCAAATGCTCCCATGTGCCACCGGATAGCCAGCACCTCTTCTTCCGTCAGATACATGAAGCGCATAATCTGGATAATGGACTTTTCACCGTGTCCCACCGGAAAATTATTTGTATAACCGTATGTGTCCACCTGCTGCCAGCTGCCGTCTTTCTGCTTCTGGTTCTTCTTCTCCACCTTGTAGGCGTCTGCTTTGCATACATCATGCAGAAGCGCTACAACTGCGATTGTGTCAACTGCATATTCTGGAAACTGTCTGCCCTGTCGCTTGTCCTCTTCGTCTGCCAGCTTTACCAAACGGCGGTAAACATTGTTTGAATGTTCTACCAGCCCGCCTGCGTATGCTCCGTGGTATTTCGCACTTGCTGGCGCTGTGAAAAATCCTATCTGTTCCAGCCATTCAAGCAGCTTGTCTGCTCCCGGTCTGTTAATGTATACAAAGTAATTCATAAACTTTTCAACTTCTGCTTTTCTCTGCTCTTCATTCATGGTCCATTCCTCCTGTTGTTTCTGTCCGGTCGTTCACCAGATATATTTTGCCGTCTTTCTCATACAGCATGATTTTTCCTTTGACCGCTGCAAATGTCAGTTCTGCTTTCATTCCCTCTGATATGCCGTATCTGTCGCCAACCAGAATGTATTTGCAGTTTTCAAGTATCTTCATTCCCGCTGCCATGCCCCGCACTCTTTCTTCTGGGTTTGTGTCGTCTGTGGCTTCCGTCAAGTATAAATGCACCGTGACCGGGATAAATCCGTTGTCCAGCGCTGCCCGTGTCAGCTTCCGTGCATATTCCTTGTTGCGCTTTGTGTCGCCCCGGTATGGGCTGCACACATATAGCAAATCATTCAAGCGTTTTCACCTCTCAATCATCAAATTTCAATTCTTCTGCTGCTTCCGGCGGTTCTTCTTTTCTCTTCCATTCGTCAAGGTCAAGCAACTGCCCGCATTTGCTGCAATAGTTGAAGTCATTTGACACATGGAAGTAATAACCGTCTTCCCGGTCTTTCTTCATGTCCTTGTCGTATGCTGAAAACAAATGCTTTCCGCATACCGGGCAATAATAGCTGTTAAGATGCCCCAGTTGTCCCGGCAATGTTGGGTATTCGCTTTTCTGGTGCTTTGGTTTTCTTGCTTTCCTTGCTGCCATGCTTTATCCCTCCGTTGCCGCCTTTATCAATCTTTGCTGTATTGCTTCAAAATCCAGCCGTAAGTCCCGCATATTCCAGTATGTACCACAACCCGTGCATTGTTCGTCCGTGTATGTGTACGGGCAGGCAGTGCAAATGTCTGTTTCCTCCTGTAATGTCTTTGCAACTGTTGCCAGTTGAAAAGCTATGCCCCAGAATTTCTTCAAGTCAATTTCTGAAATATCCACCGGGACTTCTGCCGCCTTTTCAATCTCTGCGTCTGTGACTTTGTATTTCTCTTTCAACGTGGTATACATCACCTGCGCTGTCTGCTGTTCCCCGCCTATGCCACGTTCTGCCAGTGCTTTTATTTTCACCAGCTTTTCAATGATTTTCTGTCTATCTTCCATCAGTCTTCTTCCTCCGGTTCTCCTATCAGTGCCCGTGGCGGCTGGTTGCCGTCCATGAAGCCCGCAAAGAAAGCAGCCTTTTTCAACATTCTGTTTTCTTCGTCTGTTCTTTCCCGTTCTTCGCCCTTATGTTCTTGATAGCAACGGGCGTTTTCGTCCGGGAATAGGTTGTTTTTGAACTTAAAACCTGCCATGAACGCTTCCATTTCCCGTTTTAGTTCCTCTTTGTAGAAATTGAAATACAGTGTGATTTCTGCTGCTTCAACCTCTGTGCAATCGCAGCCACGCTTTTTTCTGCGGCTATAACTTCCTGTGTATCTGCGATAACTGGCGCTTCCTGTTACCATGTAGAAAATCTGCGTCAGCAGGTCTTCTTCTAAGTCGTTCTTGTAGCTGAACCAGTGCAGCGTCACTTCGTCCAGCGTTATTTCTTCGTCCTCAATTTCGTATCTGGCTTTTAATTCCTCATACATACGCATTGCGGTTTCTTTCTCTCCACCTACGCCACGTTCTGCAAGGGCTTTTATCTTTGCCAGCTTTTCTTTGATTTTGTCATGTTGTATCTGGTCCATGTTCTCACCTCATATACTGCCACGACTGCGGCGCTCTTTTAATTCCCAGTTCTTCCAGCGTCACTGCCCGTGGGTACTCTTTCACGTCTGCGACTTCCCAGCCGTAAACCTTGTTGTGGCTCCCTGCTGCATAATTGTGAATATCATGTGCAGGAACCATGCTTTTCTTCTCTGCTTCTTCAAAGTTCTTGATTTCCAAAACCTCCGGGCAAATAAATTCACCCAGCACCCCGGCACCGCCTGTCACGTATACCAGCACCCGGAACGGTGCTTTGCATTGTGGTTTTGTCTTCCGCAGTTCCAGAACCTTTTCACCTGCTGCCATCTTCTGCCACCATTTCTGGTGCAGTGATAATATGACCACTGGCATTTCTTCCAGTTCTGGTGGTTCCCATTGCTGCTTCATGCTCTTTTCCTCCTAAATCTTCAATACCTGCCCCGGATATATTAAATCTGGGTTCTTAATGCCGTTTCTGTGTGCCAGTGCGTAGCAGGCGGCACCGTTTCCGTAGAACCTCTGCGCAATTCTCCAAAGACTGTCACCCTTTTGCACTGTATATTCTTTCTGGTCTGTTAAGTTTTTCCCTACAACCTCCGGTGGTTCCTCTGGCTTGTAATAGAACGCTTCTGCGACTGACCCGCAATACTGGCACCGTTCGCCTAGTTTTACTTCTGCCCCGCAAAATTTACACTTCATGTTCTTACCCTCACTGTTCAAATTCGCTTTTCAGTTCAATTCTGATATACAGAATGTGTTGCAGGTCTTCCACCCGGTATTTGCTGAACTGCTCAACTGGTATCTGTTCCGGCAGTCTGTCTGTCTTTTCCCAGTCCCACATCTGTTCTGTTGCTCTGTATGTTTCCATGCCCAGCCCCATTTTCTTTATGCGTCGCTGTGGGTTCACTGTTCCATGCACTGCGTTTGCTGCATATCCACGGTAAACAACCTGTCTGGCTGCGTTGTATATCACCAGTCTGTCACTGGGCGTCAGCTTGTCCAGAATGTCGCCCAGTCTGATTTCATTTTCCATTACCATTCGCCCCTCATTCTTCTTTCAATTCTTTCTTTCGCCTGCTGCACTTCTCTTGAATACTCTGTGTCTGTCAGTCCTTTGTTCCATACGTGCTGATATGCACCCGTCACGCCGTAGTTGTAAGCCGTCAGCACTTCTGCTTCCGTGTCGAACCTCTCTTGCAATTCTGCCAGATAATCTACACCAACCATGATGTTAAAATAAGGGTTTTCCACATTGTCCACATTCAGTCTGTGCATACGTTCTTCATGCCATTTTGCCAATACCTGCATATATCCGGTTGAACCCTCACTGCTGGTTGCGTCCCATCTGTACCCGCTTTCTGTTTCAATGATTGCCAGTACCAGTGCATAGTCAACGCCGTTCTGCTTGCAAATTATGTATGTGAATTGCTGCATACATTCTGGGAAGTACCCGCCGTGGTCTGCGTAGTCCTCCGGCACTTCATATCTTGTCCAGCCCTCTAATTCCTCACCGGACCAGTCAAGGGACATAAGGTTGAACGGGTACGGCTCCTGCTGCACTGCTTCCGTGGTCGGCGGTGTCGGTTCCGGTTCTTTGGTATTTTCCGGCAGGCTGTTTGCAGCTGGCTTGACTGCTGCCCCTACTGTAAACACAATCACAACCACTGCCAGCAGTCCTGCTGCAATGTAATTGCCGTATGCCTTAATTGCCCTTTTTATCCTCTTTCGCCTTAATATGCGGCGTATCTGCGGTGTTCTTCCTCTCACGCTTCTTTCCTCCTGTTCTGCCCTTTGGCTTTTCCTTTTTCCACATCTTCAAGTAAATATGCCACCCGGTCTGCTCATAGTAGACGGGTTCGCAAGATACGATATTGTAATTGCTGTATATCTTCTTGAACTCTTCCAGCCCGCCGTCTGGTGACTTTGCCAGCTGTTCCACTTTGCGTTTGCTGTACTTAAAATCATTGCACTTTTCTTCCGGTGCCGTCAGATTTCGGCTGTACTTCCAGTGGTTCTGGTCACGCTGCTGCTTCTCCCCTCCGTCCTCTCTGGTTACTTCCGGGCGGTCAAGGTTCCTGCTGCTGGAATAGCGTTTCTTGCCTTGCGGGTCCTTGACAATGTATTTGCAAAGACCCTCTATGCCGTTTTCATTCATTTGCAATCGGTCTGCATTTACCCAGCCCAGCTGCTTTATACTGGCTCTGTATTCCGGGTCACTGGTCTTCTTCCAGTTGATACGGTCTTTTGTCCACATCATTTCCACGTCGTCACGGTCAAGTCCACCATTCATAATAATATGGTGGTGTATACGCTTAATGCTTTGACCGTCCTTTGTGTACTTGTATTCTGTTACCAGTATGTATTTAAGTGGTTCAAGTCCCAGTTTGTTTCTGCGGTACGCTATGCGGCGCAGGTAATTTGTCACTATCTTTTCTGCTTCTTCTACTGTGCCCGGTAGGTTCTCTTCACTGTATGTGCAGGACGTGTGCAGGTCCCCTATGCTGAAATTGCCATTGCCTAACTGTACCAGATAGCGTTTGGCGTTCTTGTCGTTAAGGTCTTTCTGCTTTTGGGCGTTGCTCTTTCTCTTTCTGCCCCTCTTCCCTCTGGTTGCCTGCTCTGCTGCTTCTGTTCGTGGTATTATGTCCACTTCTCTATAATTGGCACAGTCTGTCTTCTTCTCTCTGATAAACACCACTGCACTTCCTTTTCTGTCTGATACCTTTTTTAGCGTATAAGGGTATACCAGAAGTGGTGGTGCCTATCCCCCATCAATCCTGTTTATTATCTCCATACCAGCATATATATAAATTTATATATTTCGTAGGAATGTTAATACCCCATACAAGCCCGTTTAACAGGTTTGAAACCCGCTATTTTCAAAGGCTTTCGCCCTCTAAAATGTTTGACTTGTAGCCGCCAATATGGTATAATAAACGTGTATTGAATTATTACATATTGACTTTTGAAAAGCCTTTGATTTTGTGTTTCCGGCACATCTTCAAAGGCTTTTTGCTTGCCCTTTTTCATGGGTCAAATATCAGAACGTCTGTTCTTTATGCGTGCGCTGTCGCACCCGCTTTCAGTAATTCAGTTACCAGTTCCCAGTCTTCCAAGAACAAAGCGGAACGCAAGGACACATTGCTGTTGACGTTAGAATGGGCGTTGTTCAAGTTCAGCGCACCAGCGCCACTGTAGGAAGTGTTGTTGAAACCCGAACCCCGGATAGGCACGCTTTCTTCAAGTTCGCTGTCTGCCCAAAGTCCAGCTGTTTCATGCTTCCAGTCATGCGGTACAATTCCCAGCTTGTACGCAATTTCCGGCACTTCGTCCAGTTCTTCCAGCTGCAAGTCTGCCATGTGGCAGCCCTCCCAGTTTTCTTCGATTTCTTCCGCAACGGACATTACCACATCACCAGCACTGTTTCCGTACAGCTTCAACGGTCTGCCGTTCACCTCTGCAACGGTCCAGTCTGGCTTCTCTGTGTAGCCCTCAACTGCTGCGTCGTTGTTCGGCGTGTATTCCACAACGCCTTTGTGCAGACGCAAGCCCGTGACCCATTCCCAGAAATTACCGCAAAGACCAAACACGCCGTCTGCTGTTCCGTCATGGGACCATGTGAGGGGGTCGCACCCGGTCAGCGTGCGTCCGGCGCTGTCGTATCTCACGCCGCTTTCCTGCTCATTCTTTGAGTTGCTGCCGTAGTTTGTATTACCGCCGATTGTGTGCCCCAGTTCCTCTGCTTCATGCAGTAGATAGACAAACTCTGTATTTGTCATAAGGTGCCAGCCCTTGCCTTTTCTTCCGCAGGCTGCCGCCGCTTCATCATAACTGATAGTGTGTTTTGGCTGCTGGTAAGGTAAGGACGCCGGGACGCCCTTAATCATGGTGTTAGTGAACTGCGACACCAGAACCGCAGGAACAATCTTGTTTCTGATTTTGAACAGTTCCGGCACGTCCTCCGGCTCATAGGTCCCCGGCTCCATATAAAACATGGCCATGTAGTTTGGCAGTCCTGCACTGTCCATGACAATGACTGCTTTTTTCTTCACAAATTCTTTCATTTTGTGGCTTTCCTCCTTGTATCTGGTATGATTTTTATTTGAACAGCCTTGCTGCTATTCACTGCTATTGACTTTTGAAAAACCTTTGTTTCTGCTGCTGCCCGGCGCTCACGCTGACTGCTTTTCTTTCTTCTCCGGCTCTGGCTGTGTCACTGTCACGGTGACTTTCACGCCCTCCCGCTGGGATATAATCAGCGCCAGCGTTTCAAAAAAGCGCTGGGCATTGAATGTTCCTTGTACTTCCATTCCTGCGCCCTCCTTTATACGGACTGCGGCGCAATTTTCTGTGCCATGCCCTTTGCAAATCTTATGCCCTGCATGAACACCAGAAAGTCTTTCTTTTCCTGCGGTTCAAGTTCCCCCAGAAAAGCCATGACCTCTGTTGCTTCCTGCTGGTTTTCAGTTGCAATCATGGTTTCCATGTTTTTAACTTCTGTCATGGTCTGTTCCTCCTTTCATGCTGTGTGGTTTCGCAAGCGGTAAACGCTCCTGTTGTAGCGGTTACTGCTTGTTTAACTATATATTATAGCGGTTACTGCTATTTGTCAACCCTTTTTCCGTTTTTAATATTGACTTTTTTAGCGGTTACTGCTATTCTTTAAACATAAAAGAAAGGCGGTGAAGTCAAATGACTATCAATGAACGTGTGAAGCATTTTAGAAAAGATGTTTTGCACATCAGCCAGACTGAATTTGCAGTAAGTCTGGGAATGAAGCAAACTGGCGTCAGCTACATGGAACGGGACGGCTCAACCGTCACTGACCAGACAATCAAGGCAATCTGTCTTCTTTATAATGTGAATGAAGAATGGTTGCGCACTGGTTCTGGTGAAATGTATATACAGCCGGACACATTCAGCCTTGACGACTTCGTGAAGTCTAAAGGTGCCACGGGTCTTGAATTGGAAATCATAAAGACGTACTTTGAACTTGACCCAGAAATTAGAAGAACTGCCGTGGAATTTTTCAAACGCAGGCTTGTCGCTGCTGTTACTGCGGACCCTGCATTGTTAGTTCCAGACAATCCAGAAGATTTAGAAGCCCAGTGCCCGCCCGTTGACACTGGCAGTGTTTCCGGGACAGACGCCGGGTGATAACGCACCCAGCGTCCCCCGCTATTTACAAATTATAAGTTGCGTTGCTCCATTGAAATCTAAATTATAATAAATAGTGTTTATGCTGCTGTAATAGATTGCGTACACTCTGCAATCATACCAGTGTATATATTTTTTTATCATGTGTGACCACCTTTCCAGCGTGGCAAGGCTGGGCGCACTCACTATTATAATTTCTATGTTTTTGTGGATATTCGCAAGAAAGGTGGTTTTATATGGGTTTACGTTTCAGAAAAAGCGTGAAAATTGCCCCCGGCGTCCGTCTTAACATCAGCAAGAAAAGCGTTGGTATAAGTGCAGGCGTCAAGGGGTATCGTAAAAGTATAAACAGCAGCGGCAGGGTCACAACCAGCATAGGGGTTCCCGGCACTGGTGTTTCTTACGTTAAGACCGAGAATTTGAAAAGCAAAAAGAAAAAGACAGTCAGCAGCCGTGTTTCTTCCACTGCTGCCGCCGCCAGTTCCTCTGCTTCCTCTCCTGCTGCCGCTCCTGCTCCTGCTAAAGTTCAGAAAGCAGCTGCGCAGCCAAAAGAGAAGCCGCCAAAGACCACGGCAGTTTTGCAGGAAAGACCAGACGCCAGCTTTGTTGTGTTCGGCGTCGTTGCTCTGGCTGGTGCCGTGTTCCTCTTTGCTTCTTCTCATGTTATTTTTTCAGTTGTTTCCGTCCTGTTCGGTATCTTCTGTCTGTATAGCTTTATACACATAAAGCGACACCCGGAAGACCCACGATACATCACGGAAGAACAGCTGACACGCTGGGGGCAGCTGGTACACTCCGACGCAAAGACCGTTTCCCAGCTGCAAAAAGCGTCCGTTCCTGTTCTGGTGGATTTAAAGAAGCGTGCTGCGTGGCATTATGAGCAGGTTTCTTCCGTTGGCTTCGGTCCAGACGTTTCATACTACGGTCAAGCCTTGATTGACGTACAAAATCAGATTGTTGCTTTATCTGAATTTGTCATGCTGCAAGGTGATAACCCTAAACAGGATTTAGAAAACTATTCTTCTTTTGTAAGTCAGAAAATAACAGCCTTTACAGACGACATTCTGAAAGACTAATAAAACAAAATGCCCCGGTCGTGCCGGGAACACTTCCGGGGCGTGCAAAGATATGTCATACCAGATACAACAATACCGTCTGCAATTTTGATTATATCACCAGCAGGCGGGAAATGAAAGGAAATGCAGGTGATACAATAGTGAAAAAGATTGATTTAAGCCCGGAACTTGTCCGGGTTGCTTTATATATAAGGGTTTCCGGGGAAGAACAGAAAATAAAAGGTCTGTCACTGGAAGCCCAGCAAGAACGACTGGAAGCATACGCAAGGGAACGTGGCTGGGTCATTGTTGGAATTTACATTGACGCTGCCAAGACCGCCAGAAAGAACATTCATAAAAGAACCGACTTTCAACGCATGATGGACAGTGTGAAGCGTGATGAAGTGGATATTCTGCTTTTCTGCCGCCTTGACCGCTGGTTTCGTTCCGTGGCAGATTATTATAAAATCATGGAAGTTCTGGAAGCGCACAACTGCGACTGGAAAACCACTGATGAAGAATATGACACCACAACCGCAAACGGGCGTCTGTATATTAACGTGAAGCTGTCCATTGCCCAGAATGAAGCGGACATTGACGGGGAACGAATAGACGTTGTATTTGACAGTAAGATTGCCCACGGCACCGTTGTTTCCGGCTCTGCTCCCTTTGGCTTCCGTGTTAATGAGGAAAAGCGGCTGGAAGTTGTGCCAGAAGACGCAGCCATTGTGCAAGACGCTTTCAACTACTTTGAAACTTCGATTTCCCAGCGTGCTACTGTCCGCTATATCCGGGAAACCTACGGCGTGAACTGGTGTGACGCCACTTTCCGGCGTATGCTGAAAGAAAAGCTGTATACTGGGGTGTATGACCGGGGCGGCAGGTTTAATGACCATTTCTGCCCGGCAATTATCAGCAAGCAGCAGTTTGACCGTGTGCAAGCGCTTCTGGAACGCAATGCACGTTCTGTTCCGTCTGGCAAGGTATATATTTTCACTTCCATTCTGACTTGCGCTGAATGTGGGCATAAACTGGTCGGGTACAAGTCAAGTGATTATTATTATTACCGCTGCAACCAGCATTTCCAGCGTGGGCGCTGCTCTCATAATCATTCAGCCCGTGAAGACGTCGTGGAAAAGTGGCTGTTTGAACATCTGGCAGAGGAACTGGAACGCTGCCAGCTGGAATGGGAAGTTGCCGCAGCCAAAAAGAAAGCGTCCGTTGCCCGCACTGATAAAGCAGCACTGAAACGGAAGCTGACCAAGTTAAAAGAATTATATGTGAATGACTTAATAGACATTGAGGACTACAAAAGGGACTATCAAATATATACTGCTGCACTTAAACAGATACCGGAACCCAGCATTGAACCGCCGCCAGACTTCGCAGCCGTCCGCAAGCTCCTTGATAATGATTTCAAAACAATTTATGAGAATTTGACCCGTGAAGAAAAACGCACGCTTTGGCGTTCTGTCATTAAAGAAATTAGAATTGATAATGACCAGAATATCACGGGTGTTGTTTTTGGGTAGTGTTGTACTAATGTGACACTACCCGTCGGCTCATCAGCCAATATGATAGAAGGTTTTGCTGCCAGCGCTCTGGCTATCGCAACCCTCTGCTGCTGGCCTCCTGACAGCTGGTTAGGCATGGAAAATTTCTTTTCCGATAAGCCGAGCACATCCATAATTTTATCTACATACACAGTGTCTATCTTCGTTCCATCCAGCTCGATCGGAAGCACTATATTCTCGTACACATTTAATATTGGCACCAGATTGTAATTCTGGAAGACAAATCCTATCTTTCGTCTTCTGAATATAGTAAGTGCCTCATCGTCCATTTCAAAAATAGCTTTGCCGTCCAGTATAACATCCCCCGATGTTGGCCTGTCGAGTCCTCCTAAGAGATTTAGAAGTGTTGACTTTCCACTTCCTGAACTGCCTATGATAGATACAAATTTTCCCTCTTCAATATCAAGTGACACATCTGTAAGCGCATGCACGACATTGTCTCCTGTTCCGTATGTCTTTGTAAGATTGTGGGTTGATAATATATTCATGATACATCTTCCTTTTCATTTCTTTTTCATTTTCTGTCATTTCTTTATCTGATCTATTTGCCGTCTGATCTATTTGACGATTTTATTCTAACATCCACATCTTACAATCTTATTACGTTTAATATTAAGTTTTAGTGGTCACTGCTTACATTATCAATAATCGAGTAGGCGGCAGTAATTAACCGCCGTCCTCTCACAGCACCGTACGCCAGACTGTCAAACAATTCAAATAAATGGTATTATTAAAGTGCAAGATATTGAATCTAGAAGGATAGATTATGGCATATATTGTTGGAATTGATAGAAACCAGACAAGAATGGTTACTTCATCATTAGATGATCTTATAGATGAAAATAATTCGGTACGTGTAATATTTGTCCGCTATGCAATTGAATTTCTTATAATAATCCGGATATGTGTAAATCATATGACATCTCCTTAGGGAACTTCTGCTAGTATTTTTAACACAAGTTTCATAAAGCATCAATTCCCTAAGCAGATTTTTTAGAATTTTTTCTGATATTAACAAGAACCATCACGCACCAGCCAGATAGTAACAGTGCGGATATTGCGCTGCGCTGCCTGTACATATTCAGCTGCTGCCCACATCTGTGATAAAATATCTCCAGCACATCCTTGTCAGAATACAATCTTCGCTCATGTATAGCCTCAAGTTCATCTGAGGCATCACTCCAGAAATCAAAATCTGACCATTTTGACGGCAGATTTATGTCCGGCAGAATATCCAGATAATCCGAGGCATAGTAAAAGCTGCTGCCATAACCATGATGAACGGCAGCCTCCTCGGCATATTCCCCTCTGTAATTTTCATCTGATATATCGAGCACCATGCCATCTATAATTTTACTGTCGGCAAACTCCCAGTCACCGCCATGCCCCTGCTCTGCCTGAACGATCATGAAACTTTCCTCCGAGTCAATGACAGAACGGATGACATACTCTTTTTCAAGCACGGTCACGACGGAACCGGTGGTATGGCGACTTCCAAACAGTGTATACGAAAGCTCCCCGCTTATGATACATCCAGCTGCATCATTTCTTCTCAGAGCTCCAGCTCCCCAAAACATATCCTCCACCGCAAAATCAACCACAACTATATCTGACTGCACCTTTTTATATACAGCATCTCCGCCAACCGTCTCGCCCGGATATATCCTGTACGTGCCCTTCACATAATCCTCATCCTTCATTCTGGTGTACATGGTCTGCCCTGTGGTGACAAATGCATAATTTCTGTCGACACCATACCCGCCACTCATATATATTTCATTTACTACATTCCATATAAACAGCCACAACAACGCAATTCCGACAAATATACCGATCACAAATTTCCTCATACAAAGCCACCTATTTTTCACGTACAGTATCACCGGCTTCCACTTTCTTGTCAGAACTTACAATGATCTTATCATCACCGGTGAATGGGCTCTTCTTAAGACCGGCATCATAATTATTTGTATCCCCGACGGTCACGTATACCTTTTCTGCAACATACTCCGTCCCCAGAAGAGTATCCTTCGGTCTCTCGACAAGCACGTATGAACCAGACACATCAGCGTGTATTGCTGACATGGAAACTACAGATCCGTACTTTTCAGACTGATGTGAGATCTCTGCCAGCACGCTGTCCCCCACATCGAATGTATCGCCCGGAACAACAGCCTCCACTATATAGCCTTGACCATTTTCAACATTACTGTACACTGCAGATACCTCGGTATTCACACCGCTGTCATCCATCTGGACTGTAACTTTATCCCCCTTTTCTATGTACCGTCTCTGCTCCTCAGTCACTGACATTTTTATGGTGTAGCTGTCCGACTTCTCTGTTATCACAAAAGCTGCCTCTTCAGTAGTCTTATTTCCGATTCCAACTCTGGACTCCGATATGAGCCCATTAAGCTCCGAACAGACAACACCATTGTCATCCATGAGTTTCCCCAGATATGAGATCTGTTCATCCACCACGGCGATCTTGTCATCCATAACCGCCATCTCGTCTCCCCATGTGTACCAGTATTGTTCCTTCAGTTTTTTCTGTTCGAGCTTCTTCTCAAGATACTCAGATCTGACAGCTGCCACATCCACCCTCATAAGGGGATCTCCCTGCTCTATCTTTTTCCCGACACTCACATATATCTCCTGGGCCAAAAGTCCTGGATAGACGTACACCGGCGTCTTCTTGTCTCCATCTATCACCACATCCTGCAAAATCTCCGTGGATACCGTCCCAGACACCGCATATTCCGTCTCGACCCTCGGTGTCAGGGCACTGCTCGCAAATCTCGACATAAATGTGCCGGCAATAACCACCGCCATAAATATTCCAACAGCCTTTACCCCGCATTCTGCCCATAGCTTTGTTTCAAATCGCTTTCCTGAAAATCGCCTCATAACTCTTCTCCTGTTTTTCTCCTACAACCAGCCTTCATCAATCCTCGGCAGAGCCTATGGATATTCCCTCCGCCAGAATTACCCTGCCTACATAGAACACGATCAGTGAGGGAACACAGCTGAACAAGGCAAATGTAAACGCTCTCCCCGCGCTTCCCTCGGTCACATTTGGCAGATATACAGACAGCGGCCACAGATATTTGTCCTTGAGGAATACAACCGGCTGCTCCACGACATTCCAATATTCAAGGAATCCCAATATCACCGCCGCTATGATCCCCCTCTTTGCTATGGGAACAGCCATATATATAAATATCCTGAAGCTGCCAGCACCGTCCAGCCTCGCCGCCTCAACCACAGAATCAGGAACCTGCTCAAAGGCACTGTACATAATGAATATCGGAAATGTTGAGAACATCAGCGGCAAAATGATAGCCCAATGGGTATTTATCATGTTGAGACTGTTTAGCACTATGTACTGTGACAGCATCGTCACCTGAAATGGAAGTATCATGCAGAACATATACAGGCCAAATATCAGCTTTGCCCACCTGCTGCCGCTCCGGGACAATCCCCATGCCGCCGGCACAGCGAACACAAGCTGTCCGGCTATTACCACCCCGACAATCTTCACCGAGTTCCAGAAAAGCACATAGTATTCCGGAGTGTCAAACAGCAGCTCCACGATATTTTGAAATGTCGGATAAAGCGGTATCATATGCCACGCAGTGTATCCAGCTCCGCCGTCAGTTCCCGAAAACAATAACTGCCCAAGCTCTGTCTCACCCATAAATACACCACTTACCAGAAACAATAACGGAAGCACCGCAAGTACCGCACCAATTATGACGAACACCTTCAATAACAAATGTATCCCCTCTGCCATATATCTCATTTGCCCCCACGTCCTCTCTGGAAAATTTTTCTGTTATACTTCGCCGAGATCCCATGCCAGTCGATCAGACATAAGGCACGTATGGCAAGTATGATCCCGAAAAATACAACAGCCGTCATAACCGCTCCCGCTGTGAGCTTGCTGATCTCCAGCTTCTCAAACCAGTTGTTAAATGTGTGCTGTATCTGGTATATACTCATATCGGGATAACTACCCGCCATCAGATACTGCTCCCTGAATATTTTGAGGGAGTTCACCACTGACAACATGGCTACGATAAAAAAAGATCTCTTCATATTCGGAAGTGTGATCCTGAATATCTGTGTAAATCTTCCGGCTCCGTCAACCCGGGCAGCATCATACACAGTCTCCGGTATCGCTGACAATCCAGACATCCAGATTAGCATGTTGTATCCTGTATTCTTAAATATAAATGTACCTACAAAAAGCCAGAAGACAGCCTTTCCCGAAAGGAGATCGGCGAATAATATCTTCCATACCACTGCCAACGAATTTGACGGTATGGCAAGTGGAATGAGAAATGCAAACCTGACTATGTTGCTTTTCATTCCGTATACCTCTATCGCAACTATCAGCGATATCACCATGAGCAGTGGAACACTCACCAGTTCAAACCTCAGGGAATTGCCCGCCGCCAGTCTGAATGCCGTATTGCTCCAGACGGCTCTGTAGTTCTGCAGTCCTGCAAATCCGCCCTGCCCCGCATGACGAAAGGATGATATGAATACATCCATCAGCGGAATTACCACGAAGATCAGGACACCCACAAAGCCCGGAATCACAAATCCAACCGTTTCATTTGTTCTTCTGCTAACCAATTTATTCACTCAGATATACCCCTAAAAGTTTATCGATGGAATCTACTATACTGTCCAGACTCTCACCATTTTCAAGATAGTCTGCAGCGTTATCCCTTATCACACTGCGGACCCTCGCGTCAGGATTTGACGGAGTATCCAGCTCTCTAAGTTTTCTTATATACTCATCAAGATACTCTTCCTTACGCCAATACGACCAGTCCATGTAATCACTTCCGCCCAGCGTGATCTTTCCGCCCGGAGTTCCCATGGACTGTGCCTCTCTGTTCCATTCCCGCACGCCCTCCATATTTACCGGATTGCCACAATCAACTCCGTAATATATTTTCTGTACATCCGTGCTGAACAAAGCCTTCATAAAACTGACCGCATTGTCCAGGCTCTTTGAACCGGCATTTACCGCTATGACTGTGTTTGGCACAAATACTTTCCCACTGTCATTTCCCCATATTTCGTATGCGTAATCTGTGTTTTCTCCGCTCTCGCCTGCTCCCACCCCATAGTCCTCTTTTATACTATAAAAACGCCAGGACTCTCCCATAGTTTTCATATTCACAAATGCTGACTTTCTGCCAGACCATGATCTGTTAAACAGCGGACTCATATATTCACTGTTTATGGCTCTTTTTACCTGATCGCTGTAGCTTCCCCACTCGGCAGTCCACTCATCGATCTGATCCTGGGTCGTCCGCTCCATTTCCGTGTCATACAGAAGCTTTAAGTCCTCCAGAAATTTTCTGAGCATCTCAGCATCGTAATTTCCATCACTATCCACAATCTCCGATGCATATACCGGATACAGCGTATCGAAATAGCACTCCCAGTAATAGAATGACAAGTCATTTCCATATTCCGGTCTGTCCTGACTGCTTATATATGCTGCAAGCGACCGGGCATCCGTCACGTTCTTGACCTCATTCTCCGGTCCGATAATGGCAGTAAATGTCTCCATAGCCGGAATTGCGTATATCGAACCATCACTATTTCTGTATGCATTTAACACATTTTCCAGGCAATCTGGATTTTCCTGCAGTATATCGTCATACACCTTGGACAATTCCATGAGAACTCCGGTATCCTCATAGCTTCCAACATTCAGCCCATCCATGATGATGACATCTGGTCCCTCACCTGCCAGGAGCTGTGTATTGAGCGCACTTATGGCATCGCTCTCAGATATTCCATTCTCGTCATCCACGCCCCACACATACTTCACAGTCATATCCGAATGGTATGCCTCATACCACGAGATCAAGGTTTCATAGCTCTCCGCATAATAGAGCGAATATAGTGTGACCGTCTTATCATCCGGCTCCTCATCTACCACGGTTGATGCATAGCTTGGATCAGATGAATACACCACCACATTCTTTCTTCCGCTCCTGTCACCAGCTATCGCAACAAATGTATCGCTGCTTTCAACCACATAGTCGTACTCGATATCCGAATCCCTGAATGTCGCAAGTCTTATCCCCAGCCTATCCTCCAGCTTATACTCATATAACCCTGTGCTCAGCATGAGATACAGTGAGTCAGTAGCGTCATCATACTTCATGACATTTCTGCAGCTCACCGCATCCATCCCCTTGCCGCTGAATGTCTCGGCAAGCCCATCCGCCATTCCCTCATCAAATGACGTGGTGGTCTCAGCCTCACTTCCATCGGATATGTCATATGACAACAGACTTCTCTCTGTTAAAACCATAAGCCGATCTCCCGCCACACATATATCTGTGTAATCCATATTTTTGATGGCAAATCTCTCTTCGCCGTCCATGGAAAAGCACCTTATCTCACCGCCCGGGCAGCCTGAGATATAGCCGGAACCGTCAGCAAGCAGTCTGACAGCTGTCACATTTCCCTCAATGCCCTCGGATAACTGTCTGACTTCTCCATTCCCTGTTATTAAGGCGATCCTGCTCTCTATGTCACCATCTCCTGTGACACTGCTCAAAGCTATATAGACACTCCCATCCCCATCAACATATGCTGCCGATATCTTCTCATCCGCTGATATTATAGAATCTAAGTCAAGCTTTTCCTCCCGGGGCTCACCATCAAGTGATGTGAGCGTCATCTTTACAGCATCCCCGTCAGGATTTTCTCCTATGCATACATAGCCATCATGAGTCTTTCCAAATCCATACCCCTCCGCCACATCTAACTGTGCCTTCTGGTATTCAGACATTCCCTTCACATTTTCTTCATTTTCTGATGTACCAGCGCAGCCACAACACATTATTATAACGGCGGCAAGCAGTAAAAATATATTTATACGTCTCATAATTACCTCCTTTTCCCAATTGGTATTCTCCCTCTTCCCAGGTCTTCATATACAGATTGTAGCATCCACAGTCTCATGGATTATCTAAAAAACATCTAAATTGAGTATACCGCTTTCAAACGCTCCTCAAATGAATTACTATAAAGTAGGAATGAACTACGAACTACATATGGTCTACATTCCATATCACAATAACGAAAAGGGGATATGTATGAATCTGCTTCTTGTAGAGGATGACCTCAATCTTGGGAAAATACTGAAAAGGCAAATGGAAGATCACGGAATAACCGTGACACTGTGTACAACCGGAAAGCAGGGTACGGAGCTCATATATTCCGGTGCGGACATCGACATCATGGTGCTTGACTGGATGCTCCCCGACATGTCCGGCCTGGACATTCTGAACCAATTATATTTTGACAGAATATCAATACCCGTGATAATGCTCACAGCCCTCGGAACACTTGAGAACAAAACTGCAGCATTTTCCCGTGGCGCCGATGATTACATCGTCAAACCTTTTGAATTTGACGAGCTGTTGGCCCGTGTAAATGCACTATACCGAAGATCTCACCAGATTCATACATTTGACTATTCATATGGGGATGTCACTTATCTGATTGACAGCCGGACACTTCAATGTGGTGACCAGTCGGTGCGGCTCACCAACAGAGAATCCCAGCTATTTGAACTGTTGCTGAGATCAGCAGGAAAGATCGTCAGTCAGGACGAGATCATAGAATCCATATGGGGACTGACCTCAAATGTGGGAAATGGAAATATACTGAATTACATTTATTTTCTGAGAAACAGACTTAAGACAATCCATAGCCATCTTGTGATAAAGGCAGTATACGGCAATGGATATATGCTCGTCTGTGGAGAGGGGGACACATCTACATGATAGCGCAGCTAAAAAAAAGACTTTCCACATTTCTGTCCTCCGTCATTGCGGTCATTCTGGCCGCCATGTCCATACTGCTGCTCCACACTGTGATAAAGGAGTACACAAACAGCACTCATGTATCGTACTCAAGGGATGTAAATCTTTTATACTCATATCTCGAACAGGTGAGCATCCTGGACATTCCGATTCTAACCGAATACAGCGAGAAAAATCTCAATATAGATGTGCTGCGAAACAGCAACACAGTCATGTCGACAAACAGCTTTGCAGAGAGTGCAGCAGTTCTGGAAGCTGCCTCTCCATACTCTCAGCCTATGTACTGGGATGATTATTACAATGCGGTAAATCAAGGGGAAACCAACAGAAGATTTTATACTGTCAGGTATAATCATATAGACTACTGGAACAGCTACAGCATCATAAATATAGGTGGCACTTTCTATACCATACACACAGTATTCAACAATGCTGTATTATCCGCATACAAGACAAAGATAATTATTTTATTTCTGCTCATAACTTCCGCCGCGATCATACTTCTGTCCATCTTCTCATGCATTTTCACGGTCAGGATACTTGTCCCTGTAAATAAGGCATATCAGAAGCAGGATATGTTCATAGCTGTGGCGTCCCATGAGCTGAAAACACCTATAACCATCATCAAATCATGCCTCAACGGACTATCCGGCAGTAAGCCGAACGAGACTGACAATGATTATATTTTAACAGCCCAGAGGGAATGTGACAGGATGACTGATATGGTGAACAATCTTCTGACATTTGCCGATATCAAGAAGTCTGGCAGAGATAATTTTGATGAGGTTCACCCGGAAGATATAATAATAGATTGTTATGATCGCTTTGAACCCATTGCCATTCAGAAAAATGTAGATCTGGTTGTGTCCATACCGGACGACCCGCTGCCGCTTTTCTCCATGGACAGGGACAGAATGCTCCAGTGCATGTCAATTCTGGTCGACAACGCCATATCGTGTACCTCCAAAGGGGCCATATCTATGTCAGTATCTATGAGAGACCAGAGATTGTGTTACCAGATATCTGATACGGGTGATGGGATAAGCGATGAGGACAAGCCTCACATATTTGAGACATTTTACTCAGGGCGCAATGATCACCGGACCCATTTCGGTCTTGGTCTCAGCATTGCCAAAAGTATAGCAGATCTACACAGTGCCGACCTCACCGTATGTGACAACATACCACATGGAAGCATATTTACACTTACCTTTAAACTGTAATTCCATTCTCGACTTGTACTCACACATATAAAAATACCCTCCTTACTGGTTGTCCAGTAAAGAGGGTACATATCATTTCAGTCTCGTAATGCTGGAATATTCTTGTTATGATGTCAGCACCTGTTCCATAACCTGCAGCACACCGCGCTCCTCATTGGATGGGGCGCGGAATCTTGCAAATTTCTCCATGCCGGGCTGCGCATTTGCCACGATATAGCTGTAATATACCGTCTTAAGCATCTCCGCATCATTGAAGTTGTCTCCAAATGCCATCATCTCACTGGTATCAACATCAAGGAGTTCTCCGATCTTTCGCATAGCCATGCCCTTGTCAACACCTTTGTTCATGATGTCTATCCATTCTCTTCCGCCCACAGTGACTGAGAAGTTATCGCCAAAACGAGGCGTATAGATCTCTTTGTACTTCACGGCAGCATCCCCATCAGGAGCAAATATCGTAAACTTATTGGCCTCGACATCAAGGCTCCTCATATCGTCGACAAATGTGAGATTGCTTAAGAATGCACGGAAAAACTTCGCATATTTCTCGTATTTCTTCAGGACATAAGCCCCGGAAAGGGCGCAGAGCACTGCGACTCCATCGGTCTCGTCCTCCACAAATCGTATCATCTTCTGGTACTCTTCCACATCCATCAGGCTCTTATATATGATCTCACCGCAGTTTGATATGGCAGCACCATTATCGCCGATAACCACAAGCTTATCCATCTTGTCTCCAAACATGTTTCTCAGGGTGTACATAGGTCTCCCGCTGGCTACAACAAATCTGATTCCTTTCTCATCCAGCCTGTCAATGTAGTCAAAAAAGCCATCCGGGAGTTTTCCATTTTCCATCAACAATGTGTGATCCATATCTGATGCTATTAATTTTACGTTTTTCATGTTTTTCTTCCTTGTGAATATTCTATGATATCTATTATATACTAACCATGCCACTACCGGCTTATCCCTGCCCCGCTGTTCTCTCGATCCAACTAAGGGCTGCTCTTCGCATCTTACTTTTTATTCAAGGTGACACAATTCTTCTCCAGATCATACTCTCTGGTATATCCGTCATCATCGTACAGCATATAGCTGCTGTTCTTATAGCCAATCAGCTGCATTGTAGTCTTGTCGATATCAGCAACGCACTCCGCCACATCCACGACAGGGATACATTTGCCACTTCTTACAAACAGGATGACCTCATTTTCCGGAACCTCCACGAAATGATGTCCCGCAGGCATCTCCGTCTGCTCCACTGAGCCATCTGCCGTAAACCTTACAAGCAGCATATCCTCTGGCAGATACACATATCTTCCGATGGCATTCTGCGTGTAAACCGGTGCGATCATGATCTCATTTCCAAGCATGAGCTGATCCTCAACATGAGCCGCGATCCTATCATCCGGATATTCAAATGCCAGAGGCTTGAACATCATGTCGTCAGTCAATGCCGCCTTCATGTACTCACTGTATATATATGGAAGCAATCGGTAACGGACACCGATCACATTCCTGAAATCCTCTATATGCTCAAACTGATAGCACTCCTGATCTCTTGTACCCTCACAAGAATGGTCGCGCATGAGCGGAGTGAACACGCCGAGTGCGAGCCATCTGAGAAGAAGGTCTCTGGATGTGTCACATCCAAATCCACCGAGATCCGCGCCCGTATACAGGAAACCGCACATATTCATGGACGGAAGCATCTTGATGTTGAGCAGGATGTGTGACCACCACGATTTGTTATCGCCCATCCAGACGCCGCCATAACGATGCATCCCTATATAAGACGATCTGGAGAACAAAAGTCGTCTCTCATCCGGTGAGATCTCGCGAAGCGCCTCGCCTGCCGCCCTTGTCATGTTATATCCAAAGAGGTTGTGAACCTTGTCGTGACGCACCATCTCCCCATCCACATTGTGATACATAGATGCGTAATCCTTCGGATTGTTGGCAACACCTGCCGCCATACCCGAGATGCCCCAGACATCGTCCACAGTCTCGTCCTTCTCAATGAACTTCTTCATAGCTTTCTTCAGCTCGCTCACGCCCTCCGGGGTGAAGAAGATCGCCGGCTCATTCATGTCATTCCAGAAGCCCTCTATACCTGCATCCGTGAGGATCTTGTATTTTGCACCGAACCATCGTCTCGCCTCAGGGTTCAGCACATCAGGAAAATGTGTATATCCCGGCCATACCGCCGCAACGAAATCACTTCCATCTGCTCTCTTACAGAAGTAGTTATTTGCCACGCCCTCCTCATACACATCGTAACCTTCCTCAATCTTTACTCCGGCATCGATGATCGGGATCAGGCGTATATTATCCTTTTTCAGATTCTCCACATACTCCGAAAAATCGCCAAAGTCGTCATTTATGGTGAAATCCTTATAGCTGTCCATATAATCTATATCCATGTAGACCATATCGATCGGGATGTGGTTCTCTCTGTATTTTCTCGCCACCGTCTCAAAGTCCTCCGGCGTCTTATAGCCCCATCTGCTCTGACCAAAGCCAAATGCAAACTTTGGCGGGATATAACTTCTTCCGATCATCTTCCTAAACTGCTTCGTGATATCATATGGGCTGTCACCTGTTATCACATAGATATCCAGATCTGCGCTGTCACAGAAAATATGCAGCTCATCGCACTTCGTGTATCCCACGTCAAATGTGATCGTGGATGGATAGTCAAAATACAGGCCAAATGTCTGCGCACCTGAAACTATAATAAAGTTGTGTGATGCATACAGTGAGTATACATCCTCGTGATGATGCGGATTGTCTGCATTGTTGCTTATGTACTTGTAGCCTCTCTTGTTGATTCCTCTGTTCGCCTCGCCAAGGCCATACACTATATCACTGTCCTCAAGACCAAATGTGTACGAAAATCCGGCTGTTAAGTCTATATTGCCGTGATCTGGCTGTCCTTTTTCTGCTGCGATATCTACCACTACTGATTCTGTCTGAAATGGATTTCCGTATGTATACTTCTTTATCATTCTGTCACCTCTATGCATCTCTCTTTTTTCTTCTGTATCTCTTTTTCTTTCTCCTGACCATCTTGCCGCGCTTTGCCGCCTGTGCCTTTCTGAATTCCTGTATCTGCTCGATCATGGCGGCATAATCCCTCTCGAACAGGATCTCACTTATCTCATGATGCACGATCTCCGCCGGAAGTCTGTCAACTATAAGTGTCCTGACGAAATCCTTGCTCTTTCCCTTATACATCGGAAGGCTGTAGGTCTCCTGAATATGTGCAAGCTCCGGTCTCCACAGCACACGGATCGTGCGCAGTAAATCAGCCTTCGGATTTGGCTGCATTTCCCTTACCACATAGAAATCGATCTTGTGAGTCAGCTTGTCTGACACTCCATCCTCCAGGCCTTCTGCATCTGGCTTGCCACCTGTATCTGACTTGATGCCTGTATCATATTCTTCAACAGATATGATCCCCCAGTAGTCTGGTACATGCTCTGCCACATGACCTGCATGTGTACTTCCCACCACCACGATATTCTGGTCAAAATACAGATCATAGTCTGCTACCTGACTCTCCAGCCGCGTGTATGTATCCGCATCACTTTTTATCTCGATTCCCACTATCTTGTCTGGAATGACCATTACCACATCCGCACGGGAGTTTCCGACGGTCTTCTCCTCAAGGATACGCACCTTGCCATATCGCTCCTCAAGGAAATCAAACAGGGGTTCTCGTATATCTTTATCTAATAACATTTTTCCTCCTGAAATCAATGGTTTGAAGTAATCCTTATATGTATTTTTGTCTGCAAAGTCAAGAAGCTCCCGCTTTAGCTGAGAAAACCAGGGCAGACCGCTCATAAAGTGAGCTTTCCGCCCTGGTTTCTATGTGAACATAATATTATCAGCCCTTGTTCACAAGCTCTGTGAACTTCTTAAGCGCATCCTTCGCCTCTGGTGAAATGTTCCTTGGAACTGCAATTCTCACGGTAACATAATGATCTCCATGGGTATTGCCGCCCCTCGCCTGGACACCCTTGCCACGAAGCCTTATCTTGCTTCCCGACTGAGTACCCGGTGCTATCTTGCACTTCACATCACCGAACATGGTGTGGACCAATATCTCTCCACCGAGAACTGCCGTGTCAAATGGCACAAGAGCCGTGGTGTATATATCCAGACCCTTTCTCTCATAACCTGCCTTGTCTCTTACATTGACCTTCAGCAGCATATCTCCAGGCTGACCCTTACCGGTTCCGGGATATCCCTTGCCAGCCAGTCTTATCACACCGCCGTTGTCTATACCCGCCGGAATGTGTACAGTGAACTGGGAACTTCCTCCCCGTCCATCATTGAACGACAGAGTCTTGTCGCAACCATATACTGCATCATCAAAATCTACCGTGACACTTGCCTCCATATCTCTGCCCCGCGCATTGAAGCTTCCCTGACCGAATCCGCCAAATCCACCTCTCTGTGAGCGGCCACCGCCGCCAAAGAACGAGCCAAATATATCGCCAAACATATCACCGAAGTCTCCACCCTCAAAGTGGAAGCCTCCGCCTCCGAATGGATCACCACCGGCGGCTCCGCCGGAGCCATCGAATGCAGCCATTCCAAACTGATCATACATCTTCCTCTTCTCGGCATCAGACAGTACCGCGTAGGCCTCAGAGGCCTCCTTAAACTTCTCTGCAGCCGTCGCATCGCCAGGATTCGTGTCCGGGTGGTATTTCTTCGCCAGGGTTCTATATGCTCTTTTTATCTCAGCGTCTGTGGCTGTCTTTGATACGCCGAGAACTTCATAATAATCTCTTTTTGAAGCCATGATTCCTACCTCCCGATAAGCCTATGTATAGTTTAACACTATCTGTCAAGTGATTCCATATTTTTAATGTTAAAATACACACATATTATCTGGCAATTTTTAGTCATTTTTTATTTAATTAAAGTATAAAAAAAGCACCTCCACCGATGATTCCACCAGTGGAGATGCATTCATATGGCTAATGCTATTATCCTACTGCTTTACGTTGAAAGCTTTGATTCCAGGATATACAGCTGAGTCGCCAAGCTGCTCTTCGATTCTGAGGAGCTGGTTGTACTTTGCAACTCTCTCTGATCTTGAAGGAGCACCTGTCTTGATCTGGCATGTGTTGAGTGCTACTGCGAGATCTGCGATAGTTGTATCCGCTGTCTCACCTGATCTGTGTGATGATATTGCTGTGTATCCAGCCTTATGAGCCATCTTGATAGCCTCAAGTGTCTCTGATACTGAGCCGATCTGGTTGAGCTTGATAAGGATACAGTTTGCGCATCCCATCTCGATACCCTTTGCAAGTCTCTCTGTATTTGTAACAAACAGATCATCACCGACAAGCTGTACCTTGTCGCCAAGTCTTGTTGTGAGCTTCTGCCATCCTTCCCAATCCTCCTCATCGAGACCATCCTCAATTGAGATGATAGGATACTTCTCAACAAGCTTTGCCCAGTGCTCGATGAGCTGCTCTGCTGTATACTCTGTTCCAGCCTTTGGAAGCTTGTACCAGCCCTTGCCCTTCTCGCTCTTCCACTCTGATGAAGCAGCATCCATAGCGATCTTGAAGTCCTTACCTGGCTCATACCCAGCCTTCTTTACAGCCTCGAGAATTGTCTCGATAGCTTCCTCGTCAGACTTAAGTGCCGGGGCAAATCCACCCTCATCACCTACTGATGTAGCAAGGCCTCTCTCCTTGAGGATTCCTGCAAGTGCGTGGAATACCTCTGCACACCATCTCAGACACTCCTTAAATGATGGAGCGCCAACTGGCATGATCATGAACTCCTGAACGTCAAGTCCTGATGACAGAGCATGACATCCACCGTTTACGATGTTCATCATTGGAACTGGAAGCTTGTTTCCTGAGATTCCACCGAGGAATCTATAAAGAGGAATGTCAAGTGAGATTGAAGCTGCTCTTGCTGCTGCGATTGAAACTGCAAGGACAGCATTTGCTCCAAGGTTTGACTTGTCCTTTGTTCCATCAGCCTTGATCATTGCTGCATCAACTGCATATATATCAGACGCATCCATTCCTGTAAGTACGTCATTTATAGTAGTATTTATATTCTCTACTGCTTTCTGAACGCCCTTGCCGAGGTATCTTGACTTGTCTCCATCACGAAGCTCAAGTGCCTCAAACTCACCTGTGGAAGCTCCACTTGGCGCCGCACCACGACCTACTGTTCCATCTGCCAGATACACCTCCGCCTCAACTGTTGGATTTCCTCTTGAATCAAGGATCTCTCTTCCTATTACCTTTTCAATCTCAAGATAATTCATCATTTTTATATTTCTCCTTTCGTCGCGCGAGTATAACCCCTGCTGTCCCTCCGATTCAGCAGTTTACAGAGGGTACAGGAGCTCACATGATCTACAATGTTAGTTTAAGCTAACTTATATTTAAAATCAACATAAGTAGTTGCTCATATTTTATCATTTAGCATTTTTCGTCATTATCCGAGTGCCACATCCAGCACCATCATAAGGGCGAAGCCCACCGCCGCACCGATGGTTCCTATATTGGTATGCTCGCCCGCCTGAGACTCAGGTATCAGCTCCTCTATGACCACATAAAGCATGGCTCCCGCCGCAAATGCAAGGAAATACGGAAGAAGTGGTGTGACCTGGACAGCCAGCAGTGCCGTGAGGAAACCTCCGACCGGCTCCACAGCTCCGGACAGCGTTCCATACAGAAATGCCTTCTTCTTGCTCATGCCCTCGCCAACAAGCGGCATGGACACAATTGCACCTTCCGGGAAGTTCTGTATAGCGATTCCTATGGAAAGTGCAAATGCACCTGTGACGGACACGCCCATATTGCCCATGGCTGCGCCTGCGTACACAACGCCCACTGCCATGCCCTCGGGGATATTGTGGAGCGTGACTGCAAATATCATCATGGTCGTCTTCTGAAGCTTTGACCTGACGCCCTCCGGTTTGTCACTTTCCAGATGAAGGTGAGGTATCACCGTGTCAAGGACAAGCAGGAATATGATTCCAAGAGCAAATCCGATAAGTGCCGGCAGCCACGCTATCTTTCCCTGTGCCTCCGCCATGTCTATGGACGGAATGAGCAGTGACCATATGGACGCCGCGATCATGACCCCCGCCGCAAACCCGAGCAGAGCCTTCTCCACAAGCGGGGATATCTTATCTTTCATAAGGAAAACCATGGCCGCTCCCAGTGTTGTTCCGGCAAATGGTATAAATAATGTTATGAACTCTGACATTTCATCACCTCTTTATAATATGTATTCTGTCTATACTATATTCGTATAACCTCTTCATTAGTTCATTTTTTTAAATTGCGACTACAATTTAATTGAACAGGCGTACTTTGTCAACACAAGTTTTTGCATATGATAGAAGTTATCAATACCGGGCCAAAATGCTTCGCATTTCGACAATTTAAGTGCTATAATACCTGAGGTTATGCTATAATAGGCATGGTTGTACCAGCTTGGATATATTTGTATGCAAATGGAGATAAATATGAAGAGAACAGAACGAATGATCTGAGTATTTTTTATTTGACATAATTATTTATAGAAAGCATAATAAGTGATACATTTAGTCGTACGGATCATAAGTCCGTACAAATACAATAAAAGACACATTCCAAGGGGAAAAGTATGAAAGAGAATTTACAATTTACAGCTTTATTGGATATTTTAAGCAGGCAGGATCTTATAACTGAATATTCGGAGGATTGCAAAGACATCACTCCTTCCCATATAACCATCAATTCCAAGGATGTGGTCCCAGGTACATTCTTCGTGTGCAAGGGTGCCTCATTTAAGGAGGATTACCTGAAATCAGCCATCGCACAGGGCGCCATCGTATATTTGTCACAGCAAAAGTACGACGACGTGGACATTCCTTATATTATTGTAAATGATATAAGAAAGGCCATGGCTCTTGCTGCCAGATGGTTCTTCGGCAATCCAGGCGATAACATGACCAAGGTCGGAATCACCGGAACAAAGGGAAAGACCACAGTTACATTTGTCATGAAGGATATACTGGACAAATACACCGACAACAGATGCTCAGCATTCTCAACCCATGAGATTGATGTTGGAACAAAGGTTTTTGAGACCACTCTCACCACACCTGAGCCTATTGAACTCCAGACATACTTCGACATGGCTGTAGATGAAGGCTGTACACACTGTATAATGGAAGTTTCTTCCCAGGCCATGAAGATGAACCGTATCTACGGAGAGCACTACAAGGTCGGAGTATTTACCAATATCGACTACGATCACATCAGCCCGACAGAGCACGCCTCCATGGAGGACTATCTCGGATGCAAGGTATCCTTCCTGAAGCAGTGCGACAACGTTGTGCTGTACAGTGACACAAGATATTTTGAGACTATATATAATGAAGTAAGAGACAAGCACGTTGTTGTATACGGAAGCAAGGAATCTGTAGAAAAGCTCATGTCAAGGGATGACGATTTCTTTGAAAAGGATACTGACTTCGCCAGCATCCACAATGAAGATCTCACAGACCATAACAGCTACTTTGAGCTTATATACGGAGGAGAGAACAGAGCATACAACACCAACCTGATCGGTGATTACAATGTTGAAAATATTGTTGCCGCAATCATCTCATCTCTTCTCATCGGCATTCCAAATGATCAGATCAGAAGCAGCATCAGAGATGTATATGTTCCGGGAAGACTACAGGTATATCACTGGAAGGATCGCACATTTATGATCGACTACGCACACAACTATATAAGCATGTACAGACTGTATGAGATGGTTAAAAAGACCATGAAGCCAAAGTCTATAACCGTTGTATTCGGCTGTGGCGGTGAGCGTTACAAGAAGCGCCGTGAGGATATGGGAAGACTTGCTGAGCAGTATGCCGACAAGGTTGTTCTCACCATGGAGGATCCGGGCTTTGAGTCCTGTGAGGAGATCTGCAAGGAGATCAAGCAGTACATCACAAAGCCTTGCTATATAATCGTTGACAGGGAGCAGGCTCTCACAAGAGCCCTCGACGAGGCTCAGCCTGGCGAGCTTGTCATCACGACTGGAAAGGGTATTGAGAGTACCCAGAGAATCAACGGAACTTTTGTGCAGTGTCACTCTGATGCGCAGGTCATCGAGCACTGGCTGACAGAGCATCCGGAGGAATGATAAACGAACGGTAATTGATCTGCTCCGTTTACAGGTATTGAAAAGGCTGGTCACTATATCTGTAATCCCATCACGTTCGACTGCTGTCGCTTCAGAATTTTCCATTTGCACTCGCTTACGACCGCGATAAGAGCGTTGCGGTCTTCAGCTCGGCAGGAAAATCCTGAAGCTCGGCAGTCTTCACTACCGATGGGATTACAGATATAGTGACCAGCCTTTAATATAGTTTGTAGACGGAGCAGACCAATTACCTGTGTTTTGACTGAACATTAGATATGCAATGGTAAACCACAGGTTTATTGCCTTTCTTGCGGCTCAGCTTATAATGAATAGTAGAAACGGGGCGAAAGCGCTGTTATGCAGGTGACAGGAGTTGCCTATCAGACTGACGTAAACTTAATAGTCGTAGCAGGCTGTAGAGTGATGATGCGTGTGATGTTCCGGGAAACAGTGCATGGCTGAGCTTCATAAGGGTTGTTTGTTTACCAAAACCCGGATAGGCAGAGATGCCGAAAGAAAACATTCAGGGAGTTCTACTAAGTAGAACTCCTTTTTATCTGTTATCTTCCACCACTTTCTCCCTCATCTTCGGATCGAATTTCCCATTTCGGATCATTGCTATCTCCCGTTTGAACGGCTCATAGCTTTTCTTGCTGTTTTCCAGGTCTTTGATGTATGGGGATTCCAGGATCTTTGGGACTTCCATGAAGTCTGGGTGGTTCATGATGTACATGAGCGGTTCAAAACCTATCTTGCCAAACCCAAAGTTCTCGTGTCTGTCTTTAGCCGCTCCCGGTTCATTCTTGCTGTCGTTCATATGGAACACGGCTATCTGATCTTTGCCGATGAGTCTGTCGAACTTCTCCACAACTCCATCGAAATCATGTATGATGTCGTAGCCCGCATCGCTGGTGTGACAAGTGTCAAAGCACACACGAAGCTTGTCATTATGACTCACTCCATCATAGATTCGCGCAAGCTCCTCAAAGTTTCTTCCAATCTCACTGCCCTTTCCCGCCATGGTCTCCAGAGCTATGTGGCATGCGGTGTCCGCGGTCAGGACTTCATTCAGGCCCTTTACTATGCTTGCAATTCCCTTGTCCACGCCCTCTCCTACATGTGAGCCCGGATGAAGGACTATGGTCTGTGATCCCATCGCTGTCGCCCTGTCAATCTCCTTTGCGAGGAATTCCACTGCGATTTCATAAGTCGCAGGATTTACTGTATTTGCAAGATTGATTATATACGGCGCATGGACCACGAACTCCTCTATGCCGTTCTGAGCCATGAGTTCATGTGCCTCCTGTATCCTAAGCTCCGATATATCTTTGCGTCTCGTATTCTGTGGTGCGCCTGTGTAGAGCATAAATGTATTTGCGCCAAATGCCACAGCATCCTTCACTGAGCCTAGCATCATCTCCTTGCCCGACATACCCACATGACATCCTAATTTCAACATAATTTATCTCCATTCATTCTAAACTGGTTTCAGTTTACTCTATCCTCGCCGACTGCACAATACGCTGCCGCTACAATCAATAAATAGCTTTTTCTAATTTTACCATATATTATGTAGACTGTTCGCAAATCATTTGGTAAACTAAATACCAGAAACCAACTTATATTATACATTTGGGAGAAAACCGCTATGCAATTAAAAAATGTACTAATCGTCGTAAATGACATTGAACGATCAAAAAAATTTTACAAAGATATCTTCGGGCTTGAGGTTATCTTGGACAACGAGGGAAATGTGATCCTGACGGGAGGGCTGGTCCTTCAGGATGCAACTATTTGGGCTGAATTCATTGAAAATCTTGTAATTCCACATAACAATGCTTCGGAGTTATATTTTGAAGAAAATAATATCGAGGAGTTTGCACAAAAACTTGATGAGTCGCCATACGACATTGAATATGTCAATCGTCTCATGACTCATTCATGGGGACAAAAAGTCATCAGATTCTATGATCCTGACGGCAATCTTATCGAGGTTGGAACGCCATAATTTTTCCTATATCCATTCCCTCTATTTCATGTTACAATTAATGACATATTACCCAATTGGAGGACAAATTTTTATGAGTAACACAGGAAGAACCTGTAAGGTTCACTACACAGGAACATTCAACGACGGAACAAAGTTCGATTCTTCATATGACAGAGGCGAGCCTATCGAGTTCGTTTGCGGTGCAGGACAGATGATTCCGGGATTTGATCAGGCAGTTGAGGGCATGAACGTTGGCGATATCATCGATGTACATCTTCGTCCTGAGGATGCATACGGAATGCCTGACCCGGAGGCCATCATCAAGGCTCCTCTTGCAGATATGCCTGGCGCTGAGAATCTTGAGGTCGGTAATCAGGTATACCTTGCCAATTCCATGGGACAGCAGTTCCTTGTAAAGGTCATTGAAAAAGATGACGAATCCATCACATTTGATGCAAACCATGAGATGGCCGGCAAAGAGCTCAACTTCAAGATAGAGCTTGTATCAGTGGACTAATAGTAACGATACTTATGTTAGAAGGAACCTTTTCACACTTGACGTCAGTTCCGACGGTCTGTCCCACCCAATTGGACGGACAGTGTGATCCGATTATATAAGGAGGCGGGAATCGTGAACATTTACATAGACGAATCAGGTTCTATCAATAAATATGCCACAAACGATCAGTATTTCGTGGTGTCTATGATCCATGTCCTCGATCCCGTCGCCCTTGAGCGTGCTTACAAGAGATTTATTTCTTCCAACTATGAGATGCTTCTTGATCTGGACAGTGATAAGGTCGATGACATGACCGGCAAGATCACCAAGCACGGCGGGAGAATGTTCCGGGACGGCAAATTCCGTGAACTAAAAGGTGCACAGTTTGACAGAGACATGAAGCACATATTTGTGGATTACTTCTCCAGGAAGCATCACTTTGACGTGTACTATATCATGATGAAGAATGAAAATCTGCCGAACCGATTCTTCGACAACATCTCCAGGACATTCAACTTCTCCATCAAATCTGCCCTGCTCTACTTCATACAGAATGGATATCTTCCTGACGAGGACTGCTTTCTGCAGCTTGACGAGAGGAATGAGCGGGTAGAGAACAAATCATTCCTTGAAAATTATCTGAACACTGAGCTTTCACTGTCAGGTCAGGTCGCAGGTAATTTCTCAGTGAGCTACTTTGACTCGGCCTGCAACAAATTTGTGCAGATAGCGGATGTATTTTCTAATCTGTTCTATTCTCACTTGCAGACCGGACACTATACTGATGAGCTGGAGCTTATGAGGGAACTGGGGATACTTAAAGGAGTCTATGAATTGACATAAATTAATTGTCAAATTTTCTGTTCTTACAATATATTGATTTTTTCCAGTATAAATTGTTTTCTCATTATGTATATTGTTTTTTCATTGTGCATATGATATAATTACCACAGAAATTAAAGAAGATATTTCTATCAGCTCTATACACTAAGCTGACGAAAACCCCAGAGGTTGCACCCTCTGGGGTTTTCTCCGTCTTTTGGGCAAGGCGACGTATTCCCTGGGCTGATCACCACACTACTTATCTCTATCCAGCCACTTGCAAATATAGTAAGCCACTATACCTGCCACAATAGAAATAACCAAAGAAGATATGATATCTATCATGCTCTATCCCCCTTTCTGTGCCCATCTAGGGGTGGCAACTACAACAGTATATCATATCTCAATATATGTTTCGACATACTAAACCATAATTATTGAAATTAGGGCTAAAAGTCCGTGCATACACGGACTTTGGATCGTTGTTCACATAATCAAAAAGGGATTGAACCTTGCGACCCATATCGCGGTTTCAATCCCTTTTTTGAAATATTTAAAATACCAATTGCCTCCGAGCGATGCTCACACAGAACACTTACATAGATAAACGCACTATCGAAGGACTTACTGTTGGTACTTATATATTATCACATTTTGTCTCATAAAACAATGAGTCTGCGTTAAATTCATAAATTTTTTTGAGACATTTCCAAAACGCAATTACTCTTTTGTCTGCTCTCTTCTGCTCCGTCCATGTCCAAACGCCAGATAGCCTATGAAAAGAACAAACAATGCTGCAACTCCCATCCAGATACACAGCAGTTTTGGTCCCTTCGGGGCAAATGTATCATAGTATCCCTTGAAATAGATTACCACAATTATAAGTGGCAGCACGTATGACATGTATTTTCTTAGGTACTGCGGAAACGGCTTACCGATACCGTTGTCTGCCTCAGCGACAAAGTTTTCAAATCCCCATCCATTCTTTCTTGTACAGAACAGGACAAAAAGTAATGATCCGAGTGGGAGGATATTTCCCGATACGAGAAAATCTTCCAGATCCATGATATTTGTACCCGCTCCCATCGGAGTGATTCCTGAAAGCACATTGAATCCAAGCACAGCCGGCAGGGAGAGCACTGATATCCCGATCAGATTTATAATAAGTGACTTCTTTCTCTTCCATCCAAACATATCTATACTTATCGATATGATATTCTCAAACACCGCGATAACCGTGGAAAGCGCCGCAAATGACATGAATATGAAGAACAGAATTCCCCACACTCTTCCTCCCGGCATGTGGTTGAACACATTCGGCAGGGTCATAAACAGAAGTGATGGTCCCTTGTCCGGGCTGATCCCGTACGCAAAGCATGCTGGCAATATGATGACTCCGGCCATGAGTGCCACAAATGTATCAAGGTACATAACACTCTTCGCCTCGCCAGACAATTTTCTCTCCTTGCCTATATAACTTCCAAATATCTCCATGGATCCCATACCTACACTGAGTGTAAAGAATGCCTGGGTCATGGCGTCAAATAATACATTGCCCCAGCCTCTGGCATTTGCACGCTCGATACTTGGAACAAGATAGAACTTAAGTCCTTCTTCGTTGCCCGAGAGCATGAGCGAATTCACTGCCATGACTATCATCAGAACTATAAGTGCAAACATCATGATCTTTGTCACCCTCTCCACTCCGTTCTGAAGTCCCAGTGAACATATACCTATACAACACACGATGACCGCAAGTGTGATTGCGACCATAAGTCCCGGTGATGCAAGCATCCCTGTAAATTTGTCTTCTATTGCTTCTACTGACCCACCATGAAGCTGTCCTGATCCCATGACGTACACATAGTATACCATCCAGCCCGCTACCATAGTATAAAACATCATCAGCAGATAGTTGCCGGCATAGGCATACCAGCTGAATTTATGCCAGTTGCCGCCCTTCGGCGCAAGCTCCTTAAGCGCTGAACCAACGCTCTTGCCACTCCCTCTGCCTATCGCAAACTCACAGGTAAGGATAGGATATCCCAGAAGCAGCAGACACATCAGATATATCACGATAAATATCGCTCCGCCATTCTGCCCGCATATATACGGGAACTTCCATACATTTCCAAGGCCAATAGCACATCCCGCCGACACGAGGATGAACCCAAGTCTGGAGGCGAACTTTTCTCTGTCGCCGTTGTTACTTTCTTTACTCATACAATCTTCTTTTGCAGATGTCTGTAAAAATGGCACCTGCCTCCTTCTATTATATATTATCAGGATTATCAGGCTGGCACTATGTGTCGATTTTCAAAACCTGATACGCCCTTTGTCTGTGTCAAACATCTACTTCAAGCCATTACATTATGTATTTTCCATCTCTGCTGACACATACCCTGTGATTGTAACATACATTACAGCATTTGTGTGTTTAAACTTTTACAGATTAAAGCAAATTTTATCCCATATTTGAACCAGATAAAATACAGGTATTTTTATGTTTGCTGCGCGTTTTCAACAAGTATATTTTCCTGCAAAATAAATCTATTAATTTACATATAAAGGATTACATTTTTCCATATTATATTTTATTATAATGAGTAGAATGTTCTTAATACTAATAAGACCGTTCTCCGTATTTTGAGGCAGATTTCTGTGTGGGTTTGCAGTACCTTATACCTTAAACCACCAGCGCATAGCTGCAAGTGCGCTGCTCATATTATGGAGGAACGAATAGTAACGCATGCGCCGCGCGAAGTGCATTTATATGCGCATGCTGCATTTTTATAAGGAGGACATTTATTATGGCTACATGGCTTAAAGATGCAATTTTTTATGAGATATACCCACAGAGTTTTTATGATACCAACGGCGACGGTATCGGTGATTTCAACGGAATCACTGCAAAGCTTGACTATATCAAGTCTCTTGGATGCAACGCTATCTGGATGAATCCTTGCTTTGATTCACCATTTTCCGATGCAGGCTACGATGTAAGGGATTACAAGAAGGTTGCCGAGAGATACGGAACAATGGAGGACATAGAGAACCTCTTCGCTGAGGCTCACAAGAGGGACATGCACATTCTCCTCGACCTGGTTCCAGGCCACACATCTGAGGAGCATGCATGGTTTACCGAGAGCAAAAAAGCTGAGCAAAATGAATACTCAGATAGATATATGTGGACTGACGGATGGCTCTGTGGCGGTGCAGGTCTCAACTACATCGCAGGAGAATCACCAAGAAACGGTGCCTACATCGTCAACTTCTTCAAGTGCCAGCCGGCTCTCAACTATGGAGTGCTTAATCCAACTGAGAGATGGCACAAGAGCATGTACGATCCTGCATGTATCGCAACCAGAGAGGCTATGAAGGACATATGCCGCTTCTGGCTCGACAAGGGCTGTGACGGCTTCCGTGTAGATATGGCAGATTCACTTGTAAAGCATGATGATGCGAACAAGAGCGGAACAGTTGCCGTATGGCAGGACATTCTCGGCGATATACACGCTGAGTACCCTGAGTCAGCATTTGTATCTGAGTGGGGAAAGGCTGAACAGTCAATCAAGGCCGGCTTCGACATGGACTTCTATCTCGACTGGATGGGCAACGGATATAACTCTCTGGTAAGAGATTACGAAGCTCACCTGAATGCATTTGCATCTCTTCCAGAGTCACTTGACGACAGCACGGAGAACAACAGCTTCTTCAAGGCTGACAGCAAAGGAACCTGCGACCACTTCATTGATGAATACATGGGAAGATACGAGCAGATAAAGGACAAAGGTGCTATAGCCCTCATCACAGGAAATCACGACACTACACGTATCAGCTACGGACTCTCGGAGGATGAGTTAAAGCTTGCCTACGCATTCTTCCTGACAATGCCTGGCAATCCATTCATCTACTATGGCGATGAGATCGCTATGAAATTCAGAAGCATGGCAAGCAAGGAGGGCGGATTCACCAGAACCGGCTCAAGAACTCCTATGCAGTGGACAAGCGGTGACAACATGGGCTTCTCATCAGCGCCTGCCGACAAGCTCTATCTGCCGGTTGATCCTGCAGAAAATGCCGCAAATGTTGAGACTTCCGAGGCAGATCAGAACTCCCTGCTCAATACAGTGAAGGCCCTCACTTCTCTCAGACGTTCACAGGCCGATCTGCTGGACAAGAGCAACCTTGAGATCATCAGCAGAAAGCCACTTGTATATAAGAGAGGGAATCTACTCCTTGCAGTGAACCCTAAGAATACGGACACCCAGTCAAGGAAGCTTGCTGAGCTGACTGGTGACGCAAAGGTTATCTATTCTATAGCAATAAACGGCACACAGCCAGGTATCGCTGACGGAGTTATCACTCTTCCGGCACAGAGCTTTGTTGTGATAAGCTGCTAATTTGGAACAATATATAACAACTCAATAACCATATAAAAAGGTCATTACATAATATGGCAATCATCCATACGGATTTCATTCCAAATGTGGATTGCACATATTATGCGATGGCCTCTTTTTATCTTCTTCCCTGTGGTCATCTCCCCAAACTTGTGGTAATATTTAATGGATTATATGCTCATGTGCCACGACAGAATAAGTGCACATGACATACAGGATTATAAAGGAGAACAAGATTATGAACATGCAGGAAGCTACAAGCATCATGAAGGCTGACAGCTACAAAATGGCTGCACTTTCAGAAGATACAAGAAACAATATACTAGTACATGTAAAGGACGCACTCATCGCACATAAGGATGAGATATTTGCGGCAAATGCAAAGGACATGGCTGCTGCCGAGGAGAACGGGATCGCAGCATCAGTCAAAAAGAGACTGAAGTTCGACGAGCACAAGCTCGCTGACGTGACAAATGGAATCGATGAGCTCATAAAGCTCCCTGACCCGGTTGGACAGATCCAGCTCAAGAGAGAGCTTGACGAGGGGCTGGTCCTTCAGAGAGTCTCCTGCCCTATCGGTGTCATCGGAATCATATTCGAGGCAAGACCGGATGCGCTGGTCCAGATATCATCATTGTGCATCAAGAGCGGCAACTGCGCAGTACTCAAGGGTGGCAAGGAAACTGCCAACACCAACAAGGCTCTCTTCGATGTGATCTACAGCACAGCCGTTGCAAACGGAGCACCAGAGGGCTGCATGCTCCAGGCAAGCCAGCACAACGAGATCGATGAGCTTCTGTCATGCAACAAGTCCGTTGACCTGCTCATACCTAGAGGCTCAAATGCATTTGTGCAGTATATAATGAACAACACCAAGATCCCTGTCATGGGACACGCAGACGGAATCTGCCACACATATATAGACAAGGATGCAGATATAGAGAAGGCTATCCCTATCATCATAGATGCAAAAACACAGTACACCGCTGCCTGCAACGCAACGGAGACACTTCTCATCCACAGGGATGTGGCAAATGAAATGCTTCCAGTCATGGCTAAAGCTCTCAGGGAGAATGGTGTAAAGCTACGCGGAACCGCAGAGGCAGCGGAGATCATCAAACGGGCATACACAGCTGACGGTCAGGCCAATGGTTCACATACGAATGCCGCAACTGACAGCCAGAACGTTTTTGAGATCATGGGAGACGACGATTTCAATACCGAGTATCTTGACCTGGTGCTCTCAGTCAAGATCGTGAACGATGTGCAGGAGGCGATCTCACACATCAACCACTTTGGTTCACATCACACTGACTGTATCGTGACTGAGAATAACGAGACCGCCGCCCTCTTCATGCAGCTTGTCGATTCGGCCGGAGTATACCAGAACTGCTCCACAAGATTTGCCGATGGATTCAGATACGGATTTGGCGCAGAAGTCGGAATCAGCACAAGCAAGATCCATGCAAGAGGCCCTGTAGGACTTGAGGGACTTGTAACCTACAAATACAAGCTTTACGGACATGGACAGATAGTTGATGACTACGCAACCGGAAAGAAGCAGTTCCATTTCAAAGACCTGTAGAATAATAAACGATCATCAGCGGGGACTCTCTCATGTACATCAGTCCTCGCTGATGCATTTACTATATAAATAGGAATTACATAAAAATGAAAACAATACTGAAAATATTCAAAAACGACCTGATCGGTATCAAAAAAAGTATACTCACAATAGTTCTCGCCGTTGGACTGTGCATACTGCCTGCGCTGTATGCATGGTTCAACATATTTGCAAACTGGGATCCATATGCCAATACCGGCAATATCAATATCGCCGTCGTCAACCTGGACAAGGGCTACACAGATGCGGACGGCAACGAGATGAACATGGGCCAGTCAGTGGTCGATAAGCTGAAAAGCCAGACCAGTATCGGCTGGGTATTTCCGGAATCTGAAAAGTCCGCCATCGGCGGTGTGAAATCAGGCACCTACTATGCCGCCGTCGTCATTGATGAGGATTTCTCCTACAACATGTTCAATGCCCTGACGGACAACTTCGTAAATCCAAGCTTCACCTACTATGAAAATGAGAAGAAAAATGCCGTGGCACCTAAGATAACCGACACTGCAGTCTCAACGCTCAAGACAAGCATCAACGAGACCTACGTCAAGGCGATATCACAGAAGCTTATCACTGCCATTGACGACTCCGACACAGATCTGTCGAAGGATCTCAAGGGAACGGATTTCATCACAGCACTCAAGACCGTCGATGACAATCTCGCCGGATACCAGAAAACCATAGATTCCATAATCAAGGCAAATAACAAACTCAAGACCAGCACAAAGCTCAAGGACGCAACTGACAAGAGCAGCAAGCTTCTGTCCGATGCGGGTTCCGCCATTGATTCAAGCATGTCCGATATAGACTCAGTGGGCTCAACCTACTACACTGTCAGGAATTCTCTTCAGGATCAGATTGACAGCATCGCGCAGGACATACAGAATCTGAAAAGCTCTGCAAAGCTTATCCATATGAAGGATGATGCAGAGAACATATCTGCCGATCTTGAGAATATCAAGGCAGATGCAGACAAACTTCAGCAAAAGATCGATGCAGTCGATGAATATATCAAATCTCTTGACATAAGCAACACGAATGAGGTTTCAGATGCACTCAACAAGCTTGACAAGCTGAAAACAGAGGTTAAGAAGATTTCCTCTCTCACCGCCGACACCATCGATAGTCTGGATATATCTGCGATCACAAATGCAGAAAATGCCGTATCAGATAAGCTCGACCAGATCATCGACTCTGTCTCAGACATAGATGACACATTTACCAGCCAGGTCATTCCTGACATGGACAACATTATCCTGAACATCAAAAATGCACTGAAAAACGCTCAGGATCTGTTAAATACCCTGAATTCTACCATCAGCAGTGCAAGCTCTGTATTTGACAATTATAAGGTGACTATTGCATCAATGAACACCAGTCTCACAGACCTCTCCGATCTCATAAGTGGTATACGTGACAAGATCCAGACCGCCACAGACGAGATCAACAAGGCCGCCGACAGCGAGGTGACCGACATGATCATCGCCTTCCTGGGCGGCGACTCAGAGGCGCTGGCGTCATTCCTGTCAAAGCCTGTTGCTGTCGAGGAACATTACTACTACAGCATTGCCAACTACGGCTCGTCCATGGCACCATTTTACTCAGTGCTTGCCATCTGGGTCGGAATGACAATTCTCGTCTCCCTCATGAAGGTGCATGTGAAGGATGCGGACTATCTGAAGGATGCCAGACCACACCAGTTGTTCTTTGGAAGATACCTTATTTTCTTCCTGCTGTCTCAGCTTCAGGTTCTGGTCATAGTGCTTGGAGATCTGTTCCTGCTGAAGATACAGTGTCTGCACCCATTTGCATTCTGGGCAACTGCGGCACTCACAGGGCTGACATTTTCAATATTGATATATTCACTCACCATATCATTTGGCGACATAGGCAAGGCCCTCGCTGTTGTGATCATGGTGCTGCAGATAGCGGGGAGCGGTGGAACCTACCCTATAGAGGCTCTTCCGAACTTCTTCAGACAGGTGTACATATTCTTCCCATTCCCATATGCGATAAATGCAATGCGTGAATGTATTGGCGGAATGTATCACGCAGACCTGTTCAAATATCTGCTTGAATTGTCAATTTTCATTGTGGTTGCACTGGTCATAGGACTTATAATCAGAAAACCATTTATCCATATCATGCACTTCATCGAGAAACGTATGGAAGATACGGATATGATGTAATGCAAATAAGGAGGAACACCCATGAACGAAGATACAAATTCAAATACAACCAGCACCGAGCCATCTGACATAAAGTCCCAGGTGCTTGCATTCAGAGACAATGCCCATGCAGCAAATGTAAAAAAGCTGAAGGCGGGTATTAAGTGTATATTCACTGTTCCCGCATGCTTCCTTATCCTGCTCTTTCTGACCGGCAGCTCCAAGATCATATTTCTTGTTCTGTGGATTGCCAGCCTGTTCATAATCGCGGCGTATCTGATACATGTGGAATACTCGGATTACAAGGTACAGGAGATGGTTAACTCGCTTCAGGATACGGAAGATAATATTGACGGTCTCATCGACATCAACAGCATATATACAAAAGTCGCTGCACCGAAGAAGAAGCTGGACGACATAATAACAAATGTAAAAACAGACATTCAGACACAGATCACCGCCGTGCAGGACAAGGTGGCTGAGATGGCTGAGGCTGTGCAGAATGATCAGAGTGTGTCTGTGCAGTCTGATGAGCAAAACGAGACAGTTCAGACAGATGAACATGGCGACTCGGTTCAGACGGATGAACAGGATGAAGCCACAGAAAACACAGAAGCTGACAAGGAGGAATTATCATGAAAAACATTTGGCGTGTATACATATCTGATCTGCGCAGAATCACCACAAATGTTGTCGCACTGTCCATAGTCATGGGTCTGTGCATAATCCCTTCCCTGTATGCGTGGTTCAACATCCTGTCAAACTGGGATCCGTATGGAGAGTCCGCCACCTCACTCATGAAGATCTCCGTCTACTCTGAGGATGATGGAATCGAAATGAGCGGAATAAATCTGACCATCGGAGACATGGTGATCGAAAGTCTTGAAAACAACAACACTATCGACTGGACATTTGCCGATAATAAAGATGAGGCACTTGAACTCATCGCCAGCGGGGAATGTTATGCCGGAATAATCATACCAAAGGACTTCACGGCGAACATGCTCAGCATACTAAATGGCAACATCGTCAATCCAAATATCGAATACTACGAGAACAGCAAGAAGAACGCCATTGCCACCAAGATAACCGGCAAGGTCAAGACGACCGTCCAAAACGAGATAAACACAAAGATCATAAGCACGCTGACCGAGGTATTTGCAAATGCCGGAGATTTCATTTCTGGAAATAACATAGACGGTTCAGACCTCGTTGCCGGTCTTGAGAGCAAACTGGAACAGATCTCATCCACGCTGGACAATTACGTCTATATGCTGAATACATTTTCACTGCTCACAGAGTCTGCATCAGATGCCATCGATACCACTCAGCTTCTGTTTCCAAGCATAGACAGCATGGCACAGAGCGGCTCAAGCAGTCTTGGAAATCTGAGTGACAGCGCAGGCATAAGCAGCGACGTTGCAGACACCTCGATATCACTGCTGAACACAGGTCTCGACATGATCTCTGACAGGCTTACAGAGCTTGGTAAAACCGTGGACAGCCTCTCAAGAACCCACGATATCGGATCAGTGTCAATCGAAACTGACCTCAATGGTTCCCTTGGCACCAATGTTCTGGACACAATAAACCGATTGATCGAAGCCCAGTCACCTATAGTATCGGATGCCAAACTTCAGTTTGAAAATCTGAACGAAGACTTAGCAAAGCTTGTATCCGACACAAGCCTGTCGGACGAAGAATTTGCATCACTGAAAAAAGCGGTATCGTCCGACATAAAGAAGTGTACAAATGACATTGCTTCAGTGAAGGATCTCATAAATAACGAACTTTCGCCTGAACTGAAATCTTCGTTAGAGAATATCCAGTCATCTCTGGCGCAGGCACAGACCGTGCTGGCAAATGTTCCGGGAAACTTCAACGATATCAGCAAGTCCCTGACCGAGTATCAGGACATTCTGAAGGACGGAACCTCAGACATCGCGGGAACGATCAAATGTCTGAAGGATCTCAAAGAAAGCATAGACAAGATCAAGGCCGACATACAGACGATCACGTCTAACAGCAGCTACCAGGATTTCATAAATGCCATCAAGGACAATCCACAGGTGATAGTGAATTTCATCTCATCACCGGTACAGATGAACACAGTTGCTGTATACGAGATATCCAACTACGGATCAGCCATGGCACCATTCTACACGGTCCTGGCACTGTGGGTCGGTGCTCTCATACTTGTGGCACTCATACACGTTAAGGTCAAGGACAATGAAGAGCTTGAGGGCGTGAAGCCTTACCAGAAGTTCTTCGGAAGATATCTTAACTTCTTCGTCATCGGACAGGTCCAGACAATCATAACCGTTATGGGCGATCTGTTCTACGTGGGAATACAGTGCAGGCATCCGATAGCATTTGCACTGGCCGCCATAATGACGAGCTTTGTATTTACATTCCTGATCTACTCTCTCACCGTGGCATTTGGCAATATCGGTGAGGCCATCGCCGTGATCATCATGGTCATTCAGGTTGCGGGAGCAGGTGGAACCTTCCCTGTGGAAGTGCTCCCATCAGTGTACCAGTACCTGTACAAATTCATGCCGTTCTCATACTGCATGAACGCCCTTAGGGAATGTGTCGCCGGAATGTATCAGCACACCTACGGCAAATGTCTTGCCACCCTGCTGATATATGTTGCGATCTCAGCGGTCATCGGACTGCTGCTCGCCAAGCCTTGCGCAAAGCTTCTTGACAAGCTGGAGCACAGCAAGGAGAAATCCGGATTATTTATATAGTTAACGACTCAGGTAATTACTGTTTTTGACTGTTGCAATTTACGCCCATCTGCACTGTATAATTTCACTGACAGGACTGTATCCGTATGAAGCTGTGGTTGTGAGGATATAATATGTGATTGACAGCGTTATTTAACTCCACATTCGGGTGATATGTCATCTCCCTAGGATTTTCTTATTTTGAGATAATTTGCTCGTCATTAGCACAAAAATATCTCTAAAATGATTATTTGCACATGTAATCATGCTAAAAGTTATAATATTTCTTACTTGAAAAGATTGTCGTTCTCAAAATAGTCAATCTTCATCGCACGGCGCACATCTGCAAGTGTCTCTGCTGCCTTTGCTCTGGCAACCTCACTGCCACTCTTTAAGATGTCGTATACATCCTGTGGTCTCTTCTCCCACATCTGACGGCGCTCTCTGATAGGCGCAAGCTCAGCCTGAAGAACATTGTTCAGGAACTTCTTGACCTTTACATCACCGAGGCCACCTCTGGTGTAGTGCTCCTTGAGCTCATCCATACCACTGTAGTCTGGAAGGAACTCCTCAAAGTACTCTGGCTTGCTGAATGCATCAAGATATGTAAATACTGAATTGCCCTCGATCTGACCAGGATCCTCTACACGGATGTGGTTTGGATCTGTGTACATGGACATAACCTTCTTCTTGATATCTGCAGGATCCTCTGACAGGTAGATACAGTTTCCAAGTGACTTACTCATCTTGGCCTTACCATCTGTACCTGGAAGTCTGAGACATGCCTCATTGTCAGGAAGAACGATCTTTGGATCAACAAGTGTCTCACCGTATACCGAATTGAACTTGTGAACGATCTCCTTACACTGCTCGATCATAGGCATCTGATCCTCTCCAACAGGAACCTCTGTGGCCTTGAATGCTGTGATATCTGCAGCCTGGCTGATAGGATAACAGAAGAATCCAACAGGGATACTTGCCTCGAAGTTTCTCATCTTGATCTCTGCCTTAACGGTAGGATTTCTCTGGACTCTTGCCACTGTTACAAGGTTCATATAGTAGAATGTGAGCTCTGTGAGCTCTGGTACCATTGACTGGATGAATATAGTAGACTTCTCAGGATCTATGCCACAGGCAAGATAATCCAAAGCAACCTGCATAATATTCTGTCTGACCTTCTCAGGATGCTCTGCGTTGTCTGTAAGCGCCTGCGCATCAGCCACCATGATGTAAATCTCATCATACTTTCCTGAATTCTGAAGATCGACTCTTCTCTTAAGTGATCCTACATAATGTCCCACATGAAGACGGCCCGTAGGACGGTCGCCTGTTAATATTACCTGTTTCATAACCTTCTCCTTTATATTGTATCTTTTATACCTGTCATTTATATATCTTTTTATAATCAGTCAGCTTATTTTTTACCCACTGCCAGCCTCACCGATTACTCGGCCAGCAGCTTACTCAGCTCATACTGGAAGGAATCGATCTGATTGTTCTGTATATCAATTGCCTCTTTTATATCATAGTCTATAAGTATATCGTTCTTGATAGCTATCATACGATTTGCCTTGTCCTTCTTGAGTACATCAACGGCATACGCACCCATGAGTGAGCCATACATCCTGTCCTTTGCCGTTGGCTGTCCGCCTCTCTGTATATAGCCAAGCACCGATACCCTCGACTCTATACCAGTCTTATCAAGAATCATCTGTGCAAGCTCTGGAGCATCTGTAACACCCTCGGCCACAACCACCAGATAGCTGTTTCTTCCGTCAGCATGCTTTGCCTTTATCGTATCTATGATACTGTCATAGTCACCATCCCATTTTTCAGGAATTATGATGGCATCAGCTGATGTCGCCATGCCTGCCCAGAGCGCTATATAGCCTCTCTTTCGTCCCATGACCTCCACGACGCTGCATCGTCCGTGGGAAACCGATGAATCTCTTATCCTGTCAATGGCCTCCATGGCTGTATTCGCCGCTGTGTCAAATCCCAGCGTATACTCAGAACATGCAACATCTCTGTCTATTGTTCCAGGGATGCAGATGGTATTGATACCCTCATTCTGAAATGCTATGGCTCCACGGAGTGTTCCATCCCCACCGATGGCAACAAGCGCATCTACATCGTGATCTCGCAGATTCTTTGCCGCCTGCTCGCGGTATTTTTTCTGTAGGAATCGCTCGCTTCTGCTGGTGAAAAGTATCGTTCCACCCTGATTGTTTATGTTCCTGACGTCCGCCAGGCCGAGCGGCTGTGTCTCCCAGTCGATAAGTCCCTCGTAACCACGCATCACTCCGACTATCTCTATTCCACTGTTGATGGCCGATACAACCACAGCCCTAACAGCTGAATTCATGCCCGGAGCATCTCCTCCGCTGGTCAGAACCGCTATCTTTCGTATGTCACTCATTTGTATGTCCTCTAATTATTTTTATACTGAAGCTCCTGCTTCTTGGCAGTAACCCTTGTATCCTTCTCTACTGAGTTGGTGATAAATGTATTACCACCCACAACAACGTTGTCCTCGATGATAGTCTCGCCTCCAAGGATGGACGCGCCTGAATAGATGGTTACATTGTCACCGATGGTTGGATGCCTCTTGGCCCCCTTGAGCTTCTGACCTCCCTGTGTAGAGAGTCCTCCAAGTGTCACGCCCTGATATATCTTCACATGCTCGCCGATAATAGTCGTCTCGCCGATAACGATTCCCGTACCATGGTCAATAAAGAAATACTTTCCTATGGTGGCGCCCGGATGAATATCTATTCCGGTCACGCTGTGGGCGTGCTCAGTCATGATCCTTGGTATCATCGGCACATCCAGCAGACAAAGCTCATGTGCCATACGGTATACAGATATGGCATACAGTCCAGGGTATGAAAGTATGACCTCATCCTTGCTGCCCGCAGCAGGATCTCCGTCAAATGCCGCCTGGATATCAGTCTCAAGATAGTCTCTTATCTGAGGTATCTTATCCATGAATTCATATGTTATATCCATCGCCTTATCCTCAAGCTCAGCATCTGTGAGCTCAGGAAACTTTTTGCAATACCTGAGAACTATCATGATCTGTTTCTTCAGATGGAATATTACATCCTCTATGATAACAGACATGTTATTCTTCAGACTGTATATCTTATACAGCTTGTCGCTGTAATAACCCGGATACAGAATCTTCATGAGTTTGTCGATCACATCGATAATGGCTGTCTTATCCGGCTCGTTGCACAGATCCGTCTTGTTGATGGCTCTGTCATCGCCGAAATCATCCAATATCCTCTGCACGATTCCCTCAATTCTCTGTTTATCTGATCTATCCATTACTTATTCAGATCCTTTCTAATAATATCTCCCAATATCACCTGCCCAGACAAAATCTGCCGCGATGATATCTTCATATTATAATATGTGCTTACGTCGATAAACACACAGCTATTCTAACAAATTATGCACGTTCATTCAATAGTGGGATTCTGCGTACAAATTATCCGCAATCCGATTGCAGAGATTACTGCTAAAAACAATCAACCAAAAATGATTATCTACATTATGCGCAGCATAACCATATAGCTCACAGTCCCCAGCAGAATACTTAACAGCGTATTGTGCTTCCATTTGTACGTTCCGCCTGTCACCAGCACGCCGACAAGACTCGGTATTCCAGTTGCCACTGGAGCCGACACAGCCCCCTTCAGGCAGTACACTATGAGCACCGCCATGATGGTCGCCGGAAGCACCCTTCCAAGTTTCACCAGCATCTCCGGCATCTGTCTTTTTCCATTAAATATGACAAATGGAAGTGCCCTCAGTGCAAATGTCACAACTGCCGACACCGCAATTCCTATTAATATGTATCTTGTATTCATAATAGTTTCCTGTTCTTTCTATATATCATATCCTGTTTTTTATAATTGCTCTTCTATTATTATTCGTATCGTTCCGACCGCTTATGTGACAGATCTGATAAAAAAAGCTTCTGTGAATACACCGTGAATAATGCTGTCTCATTTTCTCCTCGTATTCCACACCACAAGCACCGCTGACGCTATGAGCAGTGACGGCAAAAGGAAATACTGCTGTCCAACTACCAACAAGCATAAAACCGCTATCACAATTCCTGCAATCGCCGGAATATGGCTCTCCGCCTTCTCCCACTGATCGATAAATATGATGACAAACAGCGCCGTCATACAGAAATCAATCCCCGTCATATCAAATGGAATGATCTGCCCCAGGATTCCCCCAGCAACCGCACCGATCATCCAGTAACACCTCGACAAAAAAGCCACCCAGAACATGATGCTCTTTTTCTCCTTACCGGTGTCCGGCAGGGTGCAGTTCACGGCATAAGTCTCATCCGTCATTGTATGTATCATATATAATTTCCGCTTTCCCATGCGGTTGAATTCATCCACAAATGTCAGTGCATAGAAACTCTGCCTGCTGTTCATCAGAAATGCAGTGAGTGCCATGGTGAGTATGGATGCTCCGCTTGAAAGCAGCGTCACAAGCACAAACTGGTACGCCCCCGTGTACACCGTCAGGCTGACCAGCAGTGAATAATACCATTTGAATCCGGCATTCTCCATCATAATTCCGTATGCCATGCTGACGAACAAATAGCTGCACATGATTGGGATTGATTTGATGAATGCCTTTCTGAATATATTTCCCACGATTTTTCCTCCAACAAAACAATCGTGGTTATCCTAGTGTTTTTATAGGATAACCACAACTATTCTAACATACTAAATGTTTGATGGGCAATAGCTCAATTTGTAGCTCAAATTCTCCGTTTTGTATACTTTTCTAAAGCTTTCATTAACTCTCTTTCAAGTCCCTTGAATTCCAAGCCGCTCTCATGTATTCTCAGTGACATATATCTTTTATAAAACTGTAATCCTAATAGGGAAATTGACATTTCTTTTGTATATGTTATAATCATAGTCAATCGGAGGCTCCTGCCGTTAAGTGGAATACGAAAAGCGTTAGTTCTACCGAGGTGGAACTACAATTTTTGGCTATGTGCATTATGCGCATAGCCTTTTTTATTTATTAGTAAGCCCCTACATCCAAATTTTTCATTTAAAGAGGAATATATGACAAAAAATCGTTTACATCTATATCGAATAGATATGAAATACATACGAGAACTACATAAAGTTTGTGATCATGTACCATCTGTAAGCCCTCAATTAGGCAAAGATAACAGGCACTTTATTGGCATCATTGTTATGGTTAATAGTAGAATGTATGCCATTCCGATAACAAGACATGACGGCAAGCCTCAGAAAAGGAAAACACTACATAACAACGCTGGTTATACAAAAGTCATTACCGAAACCGGACGTTTTGTAAGCGGAATAAATTTTATTGATATGATTCCTGTTACAGAAAAACAACTTTTACCAATGGATGATTATTCTATAAGAAAAAATGACTCTCGTTTGGAGAAAAATAGAAAACGAGACTTAAAATTTATATCTGATTATGTAAACGAAGAGGATCACTCTAGAGAAATAGCGAATAAAGCAATAACATTATATAACCAGTATATTAGCAATGAACCTTTCAAAATAAGAAAGTATTGTTTACCTTTTAACGAATTAGAAATAGTGTGTGATAAATACAACAAAGTCACGACCTAATCTGCACTGATATCCCCGGATTCCCGGACAGATACCACTCAGCATCAACGTCGTGACTTTATTTGTATTACATCTTCAATTTATCTAAGCCCCTTCACGCTGTCCCTTCATAGCCCCTCTGTATATAAACACCGCACACACAGCCGTTATAAGCTCTGCTACCCAGAACGCATTCCACACACCAGCAGGTCCGAAACCACAAAGTCTTGAAAGTATCCATGCAGCCGGGATTATGACAACCACATATCTGAGCAGGGATATGAGCAGGGACGGAGTTCCCTTTCCCAATCCCTCAAGTGCCCCCGATGCAGTTACTGACACAGCCGACACTACAAATCCGGCGCATATGATGCGCAGTGCTGTTCCACCTGCATTTATTGTAGACACATTCTCTGTGAACATACCTATAAGCCTTTCCGGGATGAGCAGGCACACAACTGTTCCAGCCAACATGATTCCAACATTTAATGCAAGCGTTATGTTGAATATCTTCTTCACCCTGGCATGCTCTCCGGCGCCATAGTTATATCCTATGATAGGACGCATTCCCTGAATGATTCCATTTGCCGGCATATACAGGAAGGTCTGAAGTTTGTAGTACACGCCCAGGATCATGACATAAGTTGCCGAATACATGCTGAGTATGGCGTTGAGTGCGCTTGTGAGCAGAGACGGCAGTGCCATATTGAGTATGGCAGGTATACCTATGGCATAAAGCTTCTTCACCATCAGACCGCCCTCATGCAAATGCCTTATGCCGAACTTCACATTTATCGGTCTTCCAAAGTACACAATAAAATAAATGATCAGTGTAAACACCTGTCCCAGGCCAGTTGCCAGTGCAGCGCCTTCTATACCCATTTCAGGAAATGGTCCCGCACCAAATATCAGCAACGGATCAAGCACTATATTCACAATGCAGCCGCCCATCAGTCCAACCATTGTAACTATCATGCGTCCAACCGACTGGAACACCTTCTCAAATGCAAGATCAACCGAAATAATTATAGAAAATCCAAATACTATGTCTGCATAACGACAGCCAAGGTCAAGGACATCTCCACTTGCCTTGAAGGCTCTGAGAAACGATGGAATGATGGCAATACACACGACTGTCATCACTATTCCCTGTATAACAGCAAGAAACATCCCCCAACTAGCTGCACGATCTGCCCGCTCATTGTCCTTGGCTCCAAGATATATGGCTATCACCGCGTTTATTCCAACACCAAATCCGATTGCCACAGCATTTACAAAATTCTGCAGTGGAAATACATACGAAAGTGCTGTCATCGCATCCTCACTTATCTTCGCCACAAAAAAACTGTCAACTATATTGTACAAAGCATTCACCATCATCGATATAACCATAGGCAGTGCCATGGACATCAAAAGTGGGAACACCGGCTTTTCTTTCATAAAATTCTCGTTCATAAAACCTCCGTCCCCGGATGGCATAAATAAAGCCCCACAACCTTGCGGTTGTGGGGCGAAAAGATGACCTGATCCGGAAAAATCCACCAACTTGTTTTCGTTTAGATTATTATGTGTAATTATATACTTCAACCAACATATATGTCAAGATCCTGCACAACCACAAAGTAACCTCTATCACCGTCTTCGTCCACCGGGATAACATGTATAAGACTTGCACCCCCATGGTTGTTTGCACAGCTGACTGACAAAACCCCTCTGCGAATGTTCTCTGTCTGATATCCCGTATTGCCGCCTGTGTAACTCTCCATGCGCTCACGGCTGAGAAAATCTCTGACTATTTTTCTTGACCGATCCGACTCAAACCGGTTACTTATCAATCCAATTACTTCATCATAGTTATTCGCACAAGATACAGCATTGTTCAGCTCAGAATCGCCTTTTATAACACGGTATTTATTGTTCTCATAATTAACATATATAATATCAGTATACATATATGCGATCCTTGCCTCTACCCTGGATTGAGCCTTTTTTATATCAGACCCTATCTTGTCAAGTACGGTCACTCTGTCCGTACCATCCCTGCTGATGCTGTGGATCACGCTGACATTCTTGCCCTTCTTTTTTGCTTCATACAGCGCAGTGTCCGCGACATTCATACACTCTTCTGTGCTGAATCCTGAACCATTGATCTGACATATACCAGCACTGCAATGGACATTCTGCCCTTTCTCCATTGCCTTGCGCTGAAGTTTTCTGGCAAATCTTATCACCTTTGACTCCAGAACAGATATATCCGATAAGCCCTTATGAAGCACAACATACTCGTCTCCACCATACCTGCAGGCAACGTCCTCTTCATAGCAGTCACTCCGGAGAAACTTTGCCACCTTCTCAATCCAGTAATCACCAACTGCGTGACCATATGTATCATTTACACTCTTGAAATCATCTATATCCACAAATACAAGGGAAGCACTGTCCTCGTCAGTCATGTTATCTATATACTCTCTTATTCTCTGCATTCCAGCCGTCTTGTTGTACATGCCGGTCAGAAGATCATGCTCAGCCTCGTACTTTGTGCGCTCAACCTCCTGTCTGGATCTCGCAAGTGATCTGTCCATCTCGACCATATCAACTGCAAACATGATCTGTGTAGAAGCCACCACAGATATCGTCTGAAATGAAATCCCATAATAGAATATGACAACAACTGTGGATATACATGGCAGGATAAAATACAAAACACTTGACCAGAAAACTCTTTTTTCCAGTCTTTTTTTATACTGCAAAAGTATCGAAAAGCTTAGAACAAGTCCTGCTGCAGCAATAAGCTGAGACAACAGATAACAGCTGCTCCTGTGATAAAAGTTGTTATCATCTATATAATAGAACAGCTTGTCACTGAACTGGGATATAATGAGCAGGACTATCCCAGCAGCACTCAGACCTACCACGCCCCTTGCTTTCGCTGGCATCTTCGTCTCTCCTCTGTTGAGAATGACAAGAAGATAAAACGTAAACAGAGTCATATATAAATAGTTGATAAAGAACACGGCAAAATTGCTTATCTTCAGCATGTAATAGGCTGTCTGTCCTGTTTTTCCCTGATAATACCATGACAACATATCTGCAGCCAGCAGGATGATACATGCAGCCTCCATACATAGACTCACATTCTTTTTATCTCTATTATTATTCTTCTGAAGGAATATAACCACAAATGCAAACAGACAGATTAATATTCCCCACATTTCAAATGCTATATTAAATACAGCAGTCCTATCCACTAACTATGCGCCCCCTTAAACTTCCTGGCGATTTATTGTAGTAATTGTACAATTTGATTTGTGCAACATTTTCTCAATTTTACAAGTTCATATGAGAACCATTCTATATATCATACCTTAATTTGTCAATTACTAGATAACACATATTTATGGAATTTTGTCGCCACAGGGGACATATATGTCCGGCTGTCATGAACAACATAATAAAGCCTGTCAACCAGCTGATGTTTTATGTTAAGAACCTTCACATCAAGCCTTTTGAGCATATCCATGTAAGGGACTACCGCTATTCCAAACCCTGCTGCCACAAGTCCGGCTATGACCTCATCCTCCTCCGTTTCGCATGCTATCTCAGGAGCTTTGCCAAGTCCTTCAAACATCTCATCCACCAGGCTTCTCATTCCAGATCCCTTCGAAAAATATACGTGTTTATATCCAATTGTATCCTCAAGTGTCACCGAATCCCTATCTGCCAAAGGATGTCCTGACGGTGCTATGACAACAAGATCCTGTCTGCCGACAGGAACGGCGGAAAATCCCATCGTCTCAGGCGGTCTTGAACAGAAAACCATGTCATATTTTCTGGCCGCAAGATCATCAAGCAATTGCCCTGTGGTCCCTGTATGAAATGTAAACGACACATTTCTGTTTTCAGCTTTCTTCAAATACTCCGCTGCCAGACGCGGTACAAATTCCATTCCAAGAGGTCTTATGAGACCAAGCCGTATCACGCCATCCCCGGCAGCCTCCTTTTGTATGGACTCTACCCCCGCATCAAGAGTGCCAAGCGAACGCTCTGCACATGCAAGGAATTCTCTGCCAAATGCAGTGAGCTCCGTATTGCGCCCATTCTTTTCAAAAAGCATTACCCCAAGTTCTTCCTCAAGCTGGGATATTGCGTGACTGAGGCTTGGCTGCGTTATATTCAGATTTCTGGCCGCATTTGTATAATGCTGAACATGGGCCAGTTCAACAAAATATCTAATATATGACAGGTTCACTTATAACTCCCCCTTTTCATTATTTATACATGATCCTATTCATATTTTAATACAATCCGAATATTTTTTATAGACAAAATCTATCAAACCATAAAAACTATTTATTTGTTATGTGATGTTGTCGGTGCTACAATCAAAAACCGCAGGGATATATATATGAAGTCTTAGACAATTAAAGCTCCCCTGATGCTGGGGAAATCAAAGTATATGTTATAAAACGCATTATATATGAAAGAAATGAGGAAAAGCAGAAAATGAATACTCAATCAGGAAATGCACATCTGCATAACATGTGGGGCGAGATCGCCCTGATAACAGCAGTCACCATCAACAGTTTCGGAGTGGTTCTCATGCTCTATTCTGCAGCAGGAATATCGGCAATATCCAGCGTGCCATACGCATTCTCGCTGGTTCTTCCAAGACTGACTCTCGGAACCTGGACATACATATTTCAAGGCGTACTTATTCTCACTCTCATGATCATGAGAAGGAAATTTGTCCCCCAGTACCTGTGCAGTTTCATAGTTGGTTTCGTATTTGGCAAGATGCTGGATATCCATGAGATGTGGATCGGGGCTTTGCCAACTGCCCTCCCATGGAGAATCCTTTACTTTGTGATAAGTTACATTTTGATATGTATCGGAATCGCACTGTCCAACAGATGTGGACTTCCAATCATCCCGACAGACCTTTTCCCAAGAGAGCTGTCTGAGATTATATCGGCAAAATATTCCAAGATTAAGATTTCGTTTGATGTGATCTGCCTTGCAACGACAGCTGCCATGACAGGTTTTATCCTCGGTCATATCTACGGTCTGGGAATCGGCACAGTCCTAGCTGCCTTCACCATGGGCAAGGGAATCGCCATAGTTGGAAATGTCATGGACAAACACATCGCCATCGCACCATACATAACCAATCACATCAGGCGCCACGGCAGCCATAACGCCCAGTATGCAGGACACTAAGAACAATTTCAACACAAAAAAGAACCGCCTGAGAGAATCACATTCAAATTACAGATTTTCTCAAGCGGCTCTTTTTATATCCCCACGACCAGGCACGTAGATAAAAAATAACCATATATATGCCAGTCGGTAGTGACGGCAACCGAGCTTCAACGCTTCTTGCCGCATCGGAGATCCGCAACGTCCTTATCGCGGTCGGAGATGCGTGCAGATAGAAGCAAGTTAAAGCGACAGTTGCCGAACGTGACTGCATATATATGGTTATTTTATCTGAGTGCCGTCCGTCGCCTACGCATTTGCCAGCTGGCGTCCAAGCTCCTTACACTCCTCAAGGCCTTCTGCGTCAGGTGTCTCATGGCACATAAGTCCGGCTCCGCCTACGAGTTCTGCGCCTGCTGACTGCATTCTCGCCTCCCAGTCGCGCATCCACTCGCCATCTCCCCAGCCGTATGAACCGAAGAGTGCGATCTTCTTGCCTGAAGCAAATCCCTCAACCTCAGCAACAAATGGCTCCATCTCAGCCTCCTCAAGCACCTCAGCTCCCATAGCCGGGCATCCAAGTGCAAATACTGGTTCATCCTTGAGTGCATCCGGTGTGATGTTGCTTACAAATACTACCTCCGCTTCCTTTCCGGCATCTCTCACGCCGTCTGCGATAGCCTCCGCCATCATCTGTGTATTTCCGCCCTGTGTCCAGAATACGATATTAATTTTGCTCATAATAATCCTCCTTATGAAATTATATGTAAAAGGGGGCTTTCCCTATACATCCTTGTAAACTGTGTTTATCTGCATCTTTCCATATACTTCTACGCCGCGTTTCTGCTCGCCGTGTACATCCCCATGATATCTCTCATATGCAGTCCATTTGAAAGAAATTGGATAAGTCTCTCTTCCGCACATTCAAATATATGAAATGTTCTCCGCTTTGATTCAGCATCCTCATACACCTTCCAGTAACCGGAACAAAGTGCATTTCTGCCACTTTGCCGAATAAAACCCTCCACATCCTCCGGTGGGTATCCAAGCAGTAAGCCCATCTCATGTGGAAACCACTCCTTGCCAAGAGCTCCATCGCCACAAGCCATATCTTCCTGTGCCGGTTGTTTCGAGGTGAATCTCCCTCTGCTCTTTAAGTACTGCTGATATTTTTCACGAAACACCGCAAGTATCTCAGAAAGCTCCATGTCCTCATATCCCAGCTCAGACATAAGTCTTTGCACATCATCCCTCTGGACAAATGCCCTGAGCTTTGCCGCATTGTAGATAAATACATTTACCCTGCCACAGGTTGCTCCCAGTGTGTACATACATATATCACTGTCCTTCAGTATCTCCACCATCTGACGATATCCGCTGAGTTCTATGTTCAGCAGATTTGACACCTTGACACCCGTTATCACCGGTGCACATTGAAGTGCCATCTGAAGTTCCACGTCACCGAGCTCCATGCCCTTCATGATCTCCCATGTATTTTCACTCATACAAAACCTCCTTGTGACAAATAGGTTTGGTTAGTCTTATCTAACTCTAGTGAAAATACTACATGATTCCTCCCCGAACGTCAATAACCCGGAGTGAGACATTTTCTCACTCCGGGTTATCTTGTTGATTAAAAATATGCAATTATAAATTCTGCTTTATCATCGTCCTGCGTGGCTCTTTATTTCCGCCTGTTACCATATTGAGCAGCCGCCACACACCATATGCACAGATCCCACACACAGCCACAGGTACAAGGAGCACTACTATGACTCCTGTGCAGACTCCTGTAACCAGGTATCTAAACCATTTCATCACATCACCATTCCTCATATCTACTGCCATCTTAATGCATTCCTCTCATTACATTATAAACTGATCTTCTTAGACAGCAGTGTCGCACTTCCTATATAACTGCCGATCATGCATACAACATAGAGAATAAGCTGCGGTATGTTCTTATACATCGCGTCAAGCATAGTCTCCACCTGCACGTTCTTCCCAAGGTGCGGAAGCTTGTATGCTATGTAGCTCACCAGCACATAAAGAGCCACAAAAAGTATAAAGCTGACAACGCCCTTTATCTTCTTATTCTGGAGCACTGTGGAAGACAGTGACACTGCGAGGTACGCTATGGTGATCATTGTATAGAATTGAATAAGTGCTACTACTATGAACCCTGCAACATTTGCAATGACACTTCCTATTGATAATCCTCTTGTCCCCAGAATTTCATCCAGCACAATCTCAGCACCAGCTACGCCGCCGTTATGTGACTTAAGCAGGTTATAATCAACAACTATAAGCAGTCCAAGAAAGGCCACAAGTGTCGCACCGGTGAGCAGGATTGAAAGCAGCTTTGCACCGATAATCTTGTAATTTGAAATTGGCGTCATAAACACCATATACCCCGTCTTGTTCTTCAGATCCTGACTGTAGATTATCACACCATATATCAGAACGAACATAAACGAAGCCCAGCCTCCCAGCACAAGGAAGGTGATACCAAGTCCAGTTAGCAGATCTTTTTCTGCAAATATTCCAATCAGGAACAGCAATTCTGCTGCCGCAAGAGCCGTTATAACCACCAGAAGTGGAAATACTCCACGTCTGTATTCATATTTCATCATCTTTAACATAATATCTATTTCTCCTTCATCAACAAATTTAACTATCCAATATGTATCGCCCCTACTAGTACCGCCTCCTCACATTCGTTCGAAGGCAAGTCGTCAGCACCATTGCGAAATGCACCTTCGGTGCATGGTGCTTCCTCTCGCTCACACGAGCGGGGCAGGTCGTCGGAACCGATTCCTAGTATGAACTTCGTTCATAGCGGTTCCTCCTAAGCATATATTTCCTTATACATATCAACTATCGACTTGCCCCTGTTCACTCGCAGCTCCTCTGCATCACCCTGAAGCACACAGGTGCCATTCTTGATAAAGAATGCGTGATCCACGATCCTCTCAAGTTCATCCACAAGGTGGCTTGACATGAGCACGGCTGTGTCATCCGATATATTCCGGACAATCGTGCTGATAATCTTCTCCCTAGCTATGATGTCTATTCCGTTCAGTGGCTCGTCCAGCATGACGATCCTGCTGTCTCTGGACAGAGTAACCGCTATCTTGAGCTTTGCCAGCATTCCTGAAGACATGCTCTTCGCCTTCTGATCCGGATTCAGCTCCATCTCAGCAAGCAGTCCCATGTATTTGTCATAGTCAAAGTCATCAAAGAAATCTTTGTAATACTTTCCTATGTCCTTACAGCTCATATATCCGAAGAAGAACGCCTCCGTCGGCATATAAGCTATGTCCTTCTTTGACCTGTATGTCATAGGCACTCCATCTATTGTGATAGTTCCTGAGTCCGGCTTGACCAGGCCGGCTATGATCTTCATAAGTGTTGACTTTCCACTTCCATTTGGACCGAGCAGCGCATATATGTGTCCCGGCTCTATCTCCAGCGACAGGTCGGATATCGCTGTGGTGGTGATATACTTCTTAACAAGATGTTCGCATTTTAACATTGTATCATTTCCCTTCTTTTTTATTACTTCTTACTTTCCAAAGTGTTCTTTTAGCAGTTCAAGGATCTCGTCCTGTGAAAATCCCATACCGGTGAGCTGTTCATCAAAGCTCTGTATGATTTCCTCTATTCTTTCCTTTTTCAGGTCGTCTATGACCCTGTCATCCTCCGTCACAAATGTTCCTATTCCACGTCTGGTATAGGACAACCCCATAGACTCCATCTCGCTGTAAATCCTCGCTGCAGTATTCGGATTTATCTGGTATTCTATGGCAAGTTCTCTTGATGACGGAAGCTTAGATCCCAAAGGCAGTGTGCCCGCTATGATCTTCTGCTTTATATCCTCTATGACCTGAAGATATATGGGGATATTCGTCTTAAATTCCATCACACACCTCCTCCTTGTATGTTGTCTAGCTCTTCTATACCGCTGTACTAGTTGAATAGTACACTAGTATCATAGCATTGTCAACTGTATTTTTAAATAAAGCATATTTTTTTAGTTTTTTGTCATCTAGATAGTAACTCATGCATCCGGCCATCTCGCCATCTTTGCTTATTACCTACATTTTATCTCATATACATTGTTTTCACTTAAAAGATAAAAAATTATCCATAAAACACATTATTCTGTGTCCTACGGATAATTTTTTAAAATTTTTTCTTTTTTAGAGCTTTTTCATCTATTTGGAGATAATTTTGTATCTTTTCCCTGGTTATCCCAACAGCCACTAGAGAATTCATACAAATTAAATTTCTAACAAGCCCTCAGCACCAGTGCTTGCAGCTCGCACACATTCATATAAAGCTTCTCAACTCTGTCTGCAAATGTCGATGTGGAGAATTCATCTGCCGACTGCACTGCATTTCGTCTGAGCTGATGCCTTAAAGCAGGACTCATATCAAGCCACTTCACCAGCGCAGTTTCAAATGTTTCCTCATCAGTAAATTTCCAGCCATTCTTTCCCGGATCAACCACATCTACAAGGCACGGATCCTCTCTGCACAGAAGCGGCACTCCCGCTGCCAGAGCTTCTACATATGTAAGCCCCTGAGTCTCGCTCGTGGATGCACTTACGAAGAAGTCACCAACCTGATAATACTCAGCCACCTTATCAGGCTCGATCATGCCTGTAAATATCACACTCTCTGAGATTCCAAGCGCTCTTACCTGTTCCTCTACCTCCGCCCTATATGGTCCGTCTCCAACTATCATGAGGATTGTACCATACCCGTGCACTCTCTTCTGGCATCTAAGTATCTCCTGGATATTCTTCTCCTTCGCCAATCTGCCAACATAGAGAAGAACTGTCTGGTCATCACTGAGTCCGTACTGCTCTCTGATTCTGTGTCTGCTGTCCGTTCCAATGTATTTTCCGAATTTATTCATGTCGATTCCAGAGGGGATCACCTCAACAGGACATAACACATCATACTTTTCAAGCACATCCTCTATCTTCCTGCTTGGTGCTATCATGGCATCGACCCTCGATGATAACATCCTGGTAAGTTTCTGCACAACTTTGCGTCCCCACGCTGCATTTGGCGAAAAGTAATGAGTGTAATCTTCGTATATCGTGTGGTATGTGTGCACTATCGGCGCATTTGTCTCATCTGCTATCTTCTTCGCCATGAAGAAGGTTGAGAACTCGCATTGGGAATGTATGACATCTGGTTTCCATTCTATGAGTTTGTCTATGACCGCCTTGATAATAGGCATCTTAAGCCTCGCCTCCGGATAAATCTTTCCGGCACCTACTGACGCCGCATATATCACATCTCCAACTATATATGTGTGGTGATTTCTCGAGAGTGTAAGTATCTTTACCTCATGTCCTCTTTTCTTAAGTTCATTTGACAGATTTACAACCGATGTCACAACTCCATTTATAACAGGTTCATACCAGTCCGTAGTAATAAGTATCTTCATGATCTATCGTCTCCTTCTATTTCAGGCGGCTTTCATTCTGTCCATCACCACCTGCACCTTATCCTCATATCAACTACTTTCTGGTTATTACTCTGCCATACACTTATAAATTTTCGTTGTAACAAATCTAAATATTATATAAATTGTATCTATGGGCACCCCAAAAATGTATCTACGGTCCCCCCATAAACGGATAGTTATCTGTCATTGATTGATTATCAGTTTCACAAAAGTTTCTCGGATATTCCTGGGTGAATTTCTTGACAATTTATTTAGAAAACTCCTTGCATTTTTTCCAGAATCTTCTTATACTATTATGGCAGTGTTGATAAACACACTCGGTGCGTGGCTCAGCTTGGTAGAGCGCTTCGTTCGGGACGAAGAGGTCGTGGGTTCGAATCCCGTCGCACCGATTTTTTTATGCACAAAAGCATCTGGATTCCCTGCTAAAATATCACATCTGATCTCTTATCCGCATCAGTCTTGAAATACTCCACCATATTGTGACCCGTTATGGCCGCAACCACCGAAGAAGGAAACTGGCTGCACAGATTGTTATAATTTGTCACACCTGCATTGTACAGTCTTCTTGCCGCCTGGATGTGCTCCTCCGCATTTGTGCAGCTGTTCTGAAGGACCTCTATATTCTTGCCCGCCGCCAATTCCGGATACGCCTCCACAACTGCATTTATCTGATCCGAGGCATTTTTCATAAGTTTCTCTACCCCGGTCTTCTCATCAGGTGTCATGCCTTTTCTGAGCTTTATCGCTGTTATCAGATTCTCGCTCTCATACGACATATAAGTCTTTACCATCGCATACTGTTTTGTGAGCAGATCATATCTCTTTGCAAGAGCAATATCCACATCCGAGTCCAGCTCTCTCACCTTATTTTCCGCTGCTTTCAGAGCATTTGCAGTCTTTATCGCATACGCTAAAAGTATCAAAACTATTACCACCAACACACAAAATACGAACACACCTTTGCTAAATAATATTGTAAACATACATTTCCCTCCGTGTACTTTTGCTCATTTTCACAATTTCTCTTCTATAGTAACAGAGCCGCATCCATCGTCTCCTGCAGCATGCGCAGGTATTTGTCCAGATAAGCCTCCACATCACTCATACTTTTTATATTTTTCTCCTCGTCAAATACCATGTATTTATCACTCTTGCTTATACACATGTACAATCTGTCCCCATCGAATGTCACATGGAGAGACGCCTTCTCCTTTGGATAAAGTGCCGCCAGCCTCTCCATGACATCCGGTGTAAGCATATAAAATATATTCTCCTCGTCATTGCAGTTTATAGTGAACAGCAGATTAAAGTTCTCGTTTTCTGTCTTTTCTATTCTTCCCACTGCGCCACGCTCCAGACCGCACTTCAATATATTCTTCATCTCCAGTTCGGAGTTTCCCATGACTCCCAGCAAAGCCGATGAACTTTTTCTATATGGTATCTCAACAACCAGCCCGCCAAATAATTTGTCTATTTTTTTCTCTTTATCACCATCACTGTCCTCGTGATAATACTCGTACTCCATGTATTCATAACTGCACCTGAAATGAACACCCTTGTATGTTCCCTCCACCATGTCGCGGCCGTTAACCAGCAAAGGCTTGCCATCCAGTGTAAATGGTCTGCCAGCAAAGCAGTTCAGTCTTCTCATCTGTTCATCAGGAAGTCCGCCCTGATGTCTGTATACGCTACCCTCTCCATAACGTCTCCTGATAATCTGTGGGATCAGCTCCGTGTAAATCACACTGGAATCTGAAATATTCTCTTTTTTCTTTTTGCTCTTACTCACCCATCTGAATATAAGGAAGATAACTACTCCGTATACGATCACCAGTCCGCCGGGATTTTCTGAATCTGTTCCGCCACCAGCTCCCGCACCGCCTGATGATATGTTGTCCATACCGCCAAATATCTGCTCTACCATGTCAAATATCCGCTCTGTTATACTCATGCCATTTATCAGCCCGGCCTCATTAAGTATCGTGAACGCCATGATCACCACTACTACGGTTATGAGCACTATTCGTATCCCGAGCCATTTTGTCCTTCTCTTCGCATCCGCCTGATCGCTCCTTCTCTGAAAATCACCGGGCAAGCCTCCATTCTCGTATCTTGATATAACATCCTCTGACCGATCATTCTGTCTGGCTTCCCCGTAGAGCCTCTCCTCTATCTCCTGGCGCCACATGGCATCAAGTGCTTCCCATCTCAGCTTTATCTGCTCATTTGTCATGCCCTGCTCCCGCATCTCTTTCTCTCTTTGGCTGCGGTATATTCTGGAATACATGTTGGGCGCTCCGGCATCCGGTCCAAGATACATTCGGTCTCTCTCATCTATCGGCAGATCGGCATATGCATCTCTGGACATAAGCGTCCCATCCGCATAGTTTCTGACATGATACTTGGCTGATTCATTTGCAAATTCAAGCGCGCGAGCCAGTCTATCCCCGTGTTCCTTTTTCATCCGTGATTTCTCCTTTATCCCCGTCCAGATCAACTGTTATTTGATTTACTATAAAACTTTTTCACATCTGCCCACTATCAGCGCCATGTAAAATTTCAGTCAAATGCGTGCAAGACGGCACTTATCTGCTCAATATAACCGGCGACTCCGCAGTATCAAATGAAGGTGGGGACGGAGAGGACATGTACCTCCGTCCCCACCTCTGTCTCCATTTTTTCTCAGGGCGCCTCTATCTGAGCAACGAAAGCTTTTTATCCCCCTAAATGTTATTTCACAGATATACTTTAGCAAATTTGAGTATAAAACTCCTGTTCACTGTCCATACTCTATTTAGAAGAAAATCCACAGACTGCCAGGCAGTCACCAGTTTTTTCAGATAGATTCATAATTTCAGGAGGTATACAGTACATGTCAAATATGTTTTGTTTTCAGTGTCAGCAGACAGCGGGGGGATCCGCATGTATCAATACTGGAGTGTGCGGCAAGCAGCCATCCACATCTAATCTACAGGACGAGCTTGTGTGTGAGCTTATAAAACTTGCAGAACTCTCAAAAAATGAGAATAAACACAGCGCGGTCGCCGACAGACTTATCATAGACGGTCTTTTCACAACCCTGACAAATGTAAACTTTGACGACAATGCAATAAAAGAATTTATGGGAAGGGTTAAAAACGAGCAGAACAAGATCAGCAGACCTGAGGCTGAAAAGATACAGGTGATCGACCTATGGGATGGTGACACGGATATAGTGTCCTTGCGTTCCACCCTGCTGTTTGGACTCAAGGGTATGGCGGCATACGCCCATCACGCCATGAATCTCGGCTACACAGATAATGAGGTTCTGAAGTGGTTCTACAAGGGACTGTGCGAGGTTAACAGGGAGCACAGCGTCACCGAATGGATAGAACTCATCATGGAATTTGGCCAGGTCAATTTCAAATGCATGGAGCTGCTGGACAAAGCCAACACTGAATCATTTGGCAATCCTGTGCCTACGAGAGTAAATGTTGACATCAAAAAAGGGCCATTTATCGTGGTCTCCGGTCACGACCTGAACGACCTGTCACAGCTCCTTGAGCAGACTGAAAAGACAGGAATAAATGTATATACCCACTGCGAGATGCTGCCTGCGCACGGCTATCCGGAGCTTAACAAATACCATAATCTGGCGGGCAATTTCGGAACCGCATGGCAGAGCCAGCAGACGGAATTTGAGAACATACCCGCGCCGGTGCTCTTTACCACCAACTGTCTCATGCCGCCAAGGCCGAGCTACAAGGACAGGATCTACACCACATCAGTCGTGGGTTATGACGGCATGGTTCACATCTCAGGTACAAGAGCAGGGAAGAAAGATTTTACCCCTCTGATCAAGCACGCACAGAAGCTTGGCGGCTATGAACACGACAGGAGCATGAGCGGCATAAACGGCGGCCATATGCTGACGACCGGATTTGGCCACAACGCAGTTCTGTCACAGGCTGGCAAGATCATAGATGCAATCAAGGCTGGTCATATCAAACACATTTTCCTCGTTGGCGGCTGCGACGGCGCACATCCGGGACGCAACTATTACACCGAATTCGTAAAGCAGACTCCGATGGACACCCTTGTCCTCACCCTCGCCTGCGGCAAATACCGTTTCAACGATCTCGACCTCGGCGAAATTGACGGGATTCCTAGAATACTCGACATGGGACAGTGCAATGACTCCTACAGTGCCATCAAGGTTGCTTTGGCTCTGGCTGATGCATTTAATTGCAGCATAAACGACCTCCCACTCACCCTTGTCCTGTCATGGTATGAGCAGAAGGCTGTCTGCATACTCCTCACCCTGCTGTCGCTGGGCGTGCGCAACATGTATATCGGACCGACACTTCCGGCATTCATGTCCGAGACCGTGGTGAAATATCTGGTGGAGAATTATAAGCTAAACCCGATCACTGCTCCTGAACAGGATATGGATGCGATACTGAAACGTTGAGTATATCACTTATACTCTCCGCCATATCCGCATTTATCCCTATAGCTCTGTTTCCAAGACTTTCTGGAATCACAGCCTGATCGAGATTTAACCTGACAAGGGTTACGTTATCGTGTTCTCGTGTCAGCTTCTCAAAAGGAAAGCGGATTATTGTTGGGGTGTTAAAACCTACCCCCAGTTCAAGAAGTACAAGCTTACTGTCTATAGACTTTGTGACAAACTCACTAAAATTCCGCTCTGCCTCATACCAGGCACTGTCCTGAACAAAATAACCATCCTTGCGGAGGTTCATGTCCATAGAACCTCCGCAGACAGGACAGCGCGGATACAGTTATCGATACAATTGTGGCATGGCACATAACATCCGGTCATACCGCTGTTTGCAGCGTTTACTATGCCTTTCTCATCATTTACCTGTGTCGGGTATTCATCCTGTATCAATAGAACGGCTCAAGCACATATCTGCTGTCATCCGGGTACACACTGTTCATAGATGGATTCTCCGCAAATATCCTGTCGATCCACAGCTTCTGATCATCCAGCCTGTGCGCCTTTCCGCTCAGCCTTATCATCTGATATTCTCTGTTCATGCCCGTCACCGCAACATTTCCATCACGCATGAGCTGCGCGTAAAAATCCTTGTCCCTTGCCGTGCAGAAATAAACTTTCACACCTTCAAACAGCACTGAGAAAAAGACATATACTTCCGGCAATATATCTGCCAGATGCAAAGTTACAGTAAAATAAAAAATAAAGTGGACGGGGGATTCAATCCTCCGTCCACTTATGTGTTTTATATCTAGTTGTTGGATACCGTTTCCTCGGATTGCTGCGCCTCCAGCGACACAGTCTCTCCGGACATATACTTCACATAATCCAGATAGTCATTATTCCAGTCCGCATACTTTTCTGAATGTCTCTTATCCTTAAAAGAATAATTCTCTGAAATATATTTTCCAAGATAGGCGCTTACCTTCTCTGCACCCTTGCAGTTGAGATGTCTTCCACCATCCCTCGTGTCGGTGCTCCAGTCGATTGCATAATCACCCTTGAGCGTATTCATATCGACAAAATCAATATTCTTGGCCTTAGCATACTTAACCATTGCATTGTGTCTTGCATAATTCCATGACTTCGCCGTCGGAGTCTCCATGAACATGATCTTGATTCCATTCTTCTCACACTTGTCTATAAGCTTATCGAGCAGTATCTTTGATACCTCCGGTATGTCCTCAACAGCCTTGGTTTCCACCATCTTGCTCTGGCCTGAAAACGGCTTGACCTCCATGCTGAGATACTGTCCTCTGGAGGATGATCTGTAGGTATAATCCTTGGTACCGAACATGTCTGAAACACTCATGCTCTTCCACCTGTTGTGGTACTGTGCAAGAGGCAGATACTTATACGCCATGTTCTTCAGATTGTTCTCCACCTTTTTCAATGTCGTCTTGCCTGTCCAGAGCATATTCACATCGAACACCACCAGCTTTGGCTTCTGACATGTGAGCACCTCATCCAGGAGGTTGGATGCCCCGGTCACATTCTGGAACCCCTCAGCCGCCACATATGTTGGAATTCCATATTTGTTCCATATATACATCGGAGAACATGCACTGTAGGCATTGCTGTCTCCAAGCACCAGTACGTCTATCGAATTCTTCGGCTCTCCATAGAAGCCCCTTGCATTCGAGTTGGTTATTCCGCTTCCCGGATCACTCCGCTTCGGGGTAAACGCAGCTCCCAGCACTCCCATGATCATCACGGCCACCAGGGCAAATGCTATGGATTTTATTATATTACGTCCACTTTTCTTCATAGATAAATCACCTCTAAAACTGTGCATATATAAATCCAGCCACCTCATAGCCCTTGCCATATGCTCCGAGTATGATCACTCCAAACAGCAGCACATAGTAAACTGCCCATCTGAGGGCTATATTCTTCGTGGCAAGCTCTGCTCTTATCTGATGTCCCTTCTCCTTGTAAAGTCCAACCAGGAACAGAATGAACGCGCCCACTGCCAGCACTGCAAAATCTGCCATGTCAAGCTTCATTCCAAGCAAAGTTCCATTTGTCAGATCCGCAAATGTAAATCCCCTGAACATGGACACAAACATATGTGCAAATGCAGTCAGATCATCAGCCCTGAACATGAGCATTCCCACATTCACAAAAATGAAGGTCCTGACAACCTGGAGTAGTCTGTATACCTTTCCCTGACGGTCAACATGCATTTTTCCATACAGCTTCTTGAAAAGAGGCTCCGTAAGAAGTCCGATTATCATGATCGCCCAGTAATAAAGACCATACATGACGTACTTCCAGCTTGCGCCGTGCCAAATACCCGTTCCAAACCACACTATGAACATCGCTATAGACATAGGAACAAATGTCGCGAAGAAAGTATTCATATGTTCCCTGGTCTTCTTACTCAGCTTCACAAATGGCTTGGACAGTGAAACTGAATAGAACACATAGTCCTTGAACCATGCACCGAGAGTCATATGCCACCTTCTCCAGAACTCACTGACCGTCTTTGACATAAACGGCTGATTGAAGTTCTCTGAGAGTCCTATTCCGAACATCTGGGCACTTCCCCTTACTATATCCATACAGCCTGAGAATTCCGCATAGAGCTGTAATGTGTAGAGCAGCATTCCTACTACTACCGGAAGTCCTGTGTAGCTTGCGTAATTGTCAAATATCTGGTTCACATACATATTTGCGCGATCTGCAATAACTATCTTCTTGAAGAAGCCCCACAGTATAAGCTGGAGTCCCATGGTCATGTTCTCATAACTGAACCTGTGCCCCTCATACATCTGCTCTCCAACAAGATCGAACCTGGCTATAGGTCCCTCAACAATGTGCGGGAAAAATGCAAGGAAAAGTGCAACCTTGCCAAACTTGTCCGATGCCCTGTATTTGCCTCTGTACACGTCCACTATGTAACTCACCGCAGACAGTGTGTAGAACGAGATTCCAAGCGGCATCATCCTCTGATACATCGGATTCTCTACATTTATGTGTATGAGTCCAAGCACATCTGTAAATACCTGTCCAAGGAATACCGAATATTTCAGGAATACCAGAATTCCTACATTCACAAGCACCACGCATACGCACACGCACTTTTTCTGCCATCCGATAAGTGCCTTGTACTCTTTTTTGTTTTCCTTTGGCAGAGCTTTCCTTGCCATGCTGCAGCCATCATCTATCTTGTTTATCAGCAGGCCGCCCACATATATGGTCAACGACCCGAACAGGATAAATATGATATATCTGCCTGAATTGATAAAATAAAACAGATAGCTGAATGCCAGCAGCACCTTCCATCTGTGCTTCAGCGGCACTATATTGTACACTATAAACGCTCCGAGCAATATAAATACCAGATACGATATCGACGTATATGACATATTTCTCACTCCTCCAGTATTTTTTGACGGCAGTCAGTCCCCGCCATCTTCCAATATCTATATCTGCTCTTACTCGTCTTCAAGTCTCTGGATCATATCGTATATGGTCTGGACTGTCTTGAAGTTCTCCGGTGTGATATCAACAGGAGAAATGTCTACGTCAAACTCGTCGCTGAGCTGAAGCACCAGCGTAACCATCGTGATGGAATCCAGCACGCCGTGTCCTATAAGATCTGTCTCGTTCTCATAATCAACTCCAGGTTTTACCTCATTCAAAATCTTTAATAATTCTTCCATAATCTCTTATCTCCTTATCAATAAAATTGTCACACATGCTGCGCGTATTCCGCCTTCAGCCTCTTCCTGTCTATCTTGCCATTTGCATTGTGGGGCATGCTTGTCACCCTGACAAAACGGTTCGGCTCCATGTAGTGTGGGACCCTCTCCTGAAACGCCTTAAGCAGCTCCGTCTCGTCCTTCTTCCTGCCCTCGTAGATGAACACGATCTTGTCCGCCGCATCATCATATATGCAGGCATAGCTTCTGATACCGTCTATGGCTCCCGCTGCCGCCTCGATCTCGCCGAGCTCTATGCGGTAACCCATGTGCTTGATCTGGTAATCCTTACGGCACACATAGACCAGCTCGCCGTATCTGTTGTACTTCACCAGATCACCGGTCTTGTATACCAGCTCTGGATAGTTCGGATTCAGCGGATTCTGGACAAATGCCTCTCTCGTCTTCTCCGCATTTCCGAAGTAGCCCAGCGCCACAAATGAACCTCTGGCATAGAGCTCACCCTCACGGCTGAAGCCCGTCTCAGGATCGATCTCCGGTGACACCTCCCTGCCGTTCTCATCAAGAACAAACACATCACAGTTGTTGCACGCATGTCCCATCGGCAACGGCTCGTCATCGGCAAATACTCTGTCCACCACGTAATACGTACATATGTCGGTCGTCTCTGTTGGGCCGAACAGATTTGCATACATGGCATCCGGAAGATTCTGTATCCAGTAATTCAGCGGCTTTGTCGGCATCACCTCTCCGGCAAACAGCACCTTCTTCAGCTCGGGAAGCTGGGCGTACTGGAACAGCTTGTAATTTGCAACGATCTGCAGTGCCGATGGCACCCAGTATATCGTGTTGATCCTGTATGTATTCATGAACTCCATCAGCTTCATAGGGAAGGTGAAATACGCCTTCGGTATGATGTACAGCGTGGCACCATTTTTAAGAGTGCTGTAGAGATCTGACACCGACATGCTGAAGTAGAACGGTGTCTGGCTTCCGAATATCGTACTCTCGTCTATACCAAATGCCTCCGTGTACCAATAGGTGTAGGATATCACATTCCTGTGTGATACCACAGCACCCTTTGGAACTCCGGTCGAACCCGATGTGAAAAGCGCATACACGGGATCCGTGTCTATCGCCCTGCTTCTGACCGCATCCAACACCGACTGATCTGCACTTGTGTCCAGCTCGTCAAGATTTAATATCCTGAATACCTCTTTGTTCTCGCCTTCCTGTCCCTGGCATCCATCTTCATCCACGCCATTTCTGGAAAGCTCCAGTGCCTTCTCCATATGCCCGATGTCAGTCACGACTGCAACCGGATTCAGCGTTCCGAGTATCGACTCGGCTCTGGACGCCGGCATCTCCGCATCCAGTACCACATAGAAATTGCCACTGTAGACAACTCCCATATAGGCAGCCACACTCCCAGGCTTTTTGTCCAGCAACACGGCAACAGGCTTATTCCTCACGCCATCTGTCTTCTCATATATCCATGCACCGATCTGTCTGGAAAGCCTCTCCATCTGACCATATGTGAGTCCGCCTTCCTCATCTGCAACTGCCAGCTTGTCTGGATATTTTAAAGCCGAATTCTCTATAAATTCCAATATATTTTTCAATATTTACCACCTCGTTTAACCACCTTTTTCTTTCTTCCAAAATCGAATAAATTATATGCCATGCCTTTCTGCCAGTTCAACTTAATATACATTCAACAGACTTAATTATATGTAAGAGTTATTACAATATGGTTACACTTCCTCAATCCATCAGCGTAATCCGCACTGCAGCTTCTCACTACACCTGCTATTATAGCCGCCATCCCTTTAAGGTTCAATGAGGCGAATCTTTAAGATATCTTTAAGTAAAACAAAAAACAGCGACAGACATGTCCATCCACGGACATATCTGTCGCTGACAAATGTATAAATATTTGTTTTCCCGGCACGGCTTACACGCCATACCTGATCCTTAGCCTCTTGACAAATCCCACAGATTTTCTCGCATTGTATAGCTTATTGGCAAATATATACAGGGTTCTGAGCTCTGCCCGGCCTTGCATCCATATAATTCCATCATAAAGAATATGGACTTTCAAGCCTGCCTCTGTTATATCTCTGAATATAAAGAGATCACAGCCGTCCGTGCCATCTGGGACTACTATTATGCGGAGCCATCTGCCGTCTCTGCCTGCAACACGTGCATCAAACTCCTGATTCTCCTGTCTGTCCCAGCCCTCATATTTCTTTCTGAACTGTCTGTATACCTTCTGATCCATAAGCTGGCTTACCGCACTTATGTCCTCCCGCCGCACCAGCATATGCGCCTCATCCGTTCCGGCACATACCGCACGATCATAAAGTCCTGCTCCATCTTCTCTATTCTTCTACCTTCTTTCCCTTCTCCTTATATTAATATAAAGATTAAGTATTGCGACAAGAGCTATAAGTTCCAGTATAACTCCTGCCACAAGGCATATATTCATATATTTCATTTCAAACAATCCAAACATTAATTCTCTCCCACACGCAGTTGCCTGCAAACCAAACATCGACAAAATTCACACGACCATTCTTTTCGTTATAACAACATATTATCCTAAAGTATATGGCAAAAAGTAATTCCAGACGCACAAAAACCGCCAATATCGCTTATGATATGGCGGTTTTGTCGATATTCTTATTATTTTCACTCTTATTCCAGCTCCTCCAGAGCATCCAGATAACTCTCCATCCACTGCACCTGCTTTGCGCTTTTCGCATCTTCTTCATCCGGTTCGTCCGGATCATCCGGCCACTCATCGCCTTCGTCAAGCTCCTGCATGGTCAGCCAGTTGTCAGCCACCTCAAGCTGAAGCATCCTTCCATCGTCACACTCCAGACTCACCAGCACCATAAGCGGCTCCCCCGGAAGCCTCTCCTCACAGCCGAAGTCGGCCTCATCTATTCTCTTTATTGTCCACATATTATCACCTCATGTTCTGTAGATGTCATAAATCACTCTACCCGTATCTTCAAAAAGTCTATGAGTGCTTCCAGCGTCAATTCCTCCTTGCGCCATATCCACTCTGTCTCTATCGTATAGAACAGCCCGCCGCCTATGTCACATGCCGCCGCAAACTTCTGTCTCTGCTTTCTGGACTTCTTATACTTGAATATATAATAGTAATAAAGTCTTCCCTCTATCACTTCATGTTTCAGATATGCCCTTGTCCGCAGTTCCTCCGGGCAGGCTTCATCCTCCACCAGCTCATCCAGCACGTAATCCTCAGCCGTCTCATCATCGATAGCCTCCTGAAGTGAACAATAGACAAGTTCCGGCTTAAGCTCCTCATTAAACCCCGCAAATGCCGGATCACTGTCATCGCCATCTATCAGTCTATACCTCTGAGGCAGGTCAAAGCTTATCTTTCTGGCACCTGACTGCAATGAATATGTATTGGTTAATTGTGCATCTCCAGTCATCCCATAGATGTCCGCATATGGCATACCATTTTTTCCATATACATTCCTATCATTTTCCATACCTGAACCTTCATCTAACTTTATAGATGTGTCCGTTGAATCATATGTATATCCGCCACCAGCATTTATCGTGCCAGAATAATCAGCATCACCATATCCTACACCATCATACTCGTTCCCACCGTTAGCAGCTCTATCCGCCTCACTGGCCTTCTTCGCCTGAAATCCGGATACTAGGAACGACACAAAAGCCAGCAATCCGATCAGAAACATCAATCCCTGTTCCGAAATATACGACCACAGCTCTGACAGATCCGATATATTTCCATGTGACTCTTGATATATATTGTATATTCCTGCTCCCCAGAACAGCACCAGCATGGCCCCGGCCACGACAAAGCAGGCGATCGCACTCTGTAAAACATACTTTAATCTTCTCATCTACCCTTCACCCCTGTCATTTCGCTTTTAATACACACATGCTTGCATCAACATACCGCAAGCATCTAACCCAAAGATACCGCATATTATACCCTCCAGTTCGCAGAATATCAATTACATTTGATATTTGATTACTCTTCTCATACAGCCGTTTCATATAGTCTCTTATGCCATATCTGTTATAAAGTCCTGTGAGTGCATCGACCTTGGCGATCTTCGCGCGCTGCCTTGCAAATATGACGATCACTGCAATTATTAGCGCAAAAAGTATTTTCAATGCCACAAGGAACGGTATAGTGTTCGCCTCCACTAATCGCTTGAAGGACACGCTCTGGTTCTCACTCTTCATATACTCATCCAGCATGATCGTATTTGTCTCTTTGACATCCGAGGCATCCGCCTGCAGATTGGTGTAGTCCTCACCTTTTATCTGCGCCATCGTGCCCTTGAGTGCATCGTTGGAGCTCTTGGAATCGCTCTTCACCATGACCTTCATTACGTCCATGGACTTAACAGAAAACTTGAGCTCAGCGCCATACTTACCGGACTTGTTCATGCCTGCGATCATGGATTTTGATCCGTCTCTCACACAAAAGAGAACCCCAAATCTGAAGTGTGTACTTCTAATCTGGGGTCCTTTTTCATATATACTAGATATATCCTATTTTAGTACAGCTTCGCACCTGCCGGAATATGGTTGTCAACCATCAGAAGGTGAAGCTTCTCCTCGCCCTCTTCCTCATGGATAGCTGAAAGAAGCATACCGCATGAATCGATTCCCATCATCTTTCTAGGTGGAAGGTTTGTTATTGCAATAAGTGTCTTGCCGACTAACTCCTCTGGCTCATAGAATGCATGGATTCCTGAGAGGATGGTTCTGTCTGTGCCTGTGCCGTCATCCAGTGTGAACTGAAGGAGCTTCTTGCTCTTTGGCACTGCTGAACATTCCTTAACCTTTACCGCTCTGAAGTCTGATCTTGAAAATGTCTCGAAATCAACCTCATCAGCAAAAAGTGGCTCTATATCTACCTTGGAAAAATCGATCTTCTCGTTTGGTGTGAAGAATCCGTTGTTGTCACCGGCTGTCTCAGATACTGAATCAGAATCTGAACCACCCTCACTCTTCATAGTCGGGAACAGAAGAACATCTCTGATCGCCTGTGAATCTGTAAGGAGCATAACCAGTCTGTCTATACCATAACCGATACCGCCTGTTGGAGGCATACCGATCTCAAGCGCATTGAGGAAATCCTCATCTGTGTGCTCAGCCTCGTCATCTCCGGCTGCGGCATTCGCATCCTGAGCGGCAAATCTCTCACGCTGATCGATAGGATCGTTCAGCTCTGAGTAAGCGTTACACATCTCCCATGTGTTGATGAAGAGCTCGAAACGCTCAACCTTTGTAGGGTCTGAAGGCTTCTTCTTCGTAAGTGGTGAGATCTCGATCGGATGATCCATGATGAATGTAGGCTGGATCAGCTTCTCCTCACAGAACTCCTCGAAGAACAGGTTCACGATGTCGCCCTTCTTGTGGCGCTCCTCGTACTCTACGTGATGCTCGTCAGCGATCTTCTTCGCCTCAGCGTCATCAGCAACCTGGTCAAAATCAACACCTGTATATTTCTTGATAGCGTCAACCATAGTCAGACGCTCAAATGGCTTGCCAAAATCGATCTCGATTCCGTTGTATGAGATCTTGGTGCTTCCACATACCTTCTCTGCGAGGTAACGGAACATGGACTCTGTGAGCTCCATCATACCATAGTAATCTGTGTATGCCTGGTACAGCTCCATCAGAGTGAACTCAGGGTTGTGACGTGTGTCAACACCCTCGTTACGGAATACTCGTCCGATCTCGTATACTCTCTCAAGACCGCCGACGATAAGTCTCTTCAGGTAGAGCTCAAGTGATATACGGAGCTTTACATCCTCATTGAGTGCATTGTAATGTGTCTCAAATGGTCTGGCTGCGGCACCACCGGCATTGCTGACCAGCATAGGTGTCTCAACCTCCATGAAGTCACGTCCTGCCAGGAAGTTACGGATCTCCTTTAATATCTGTGATCTCTTGATAAATACTTCCTTGCTGTCCTGGTTCATGATGAGATCCACATATCTCTGACGATATCTCATATCTGTATCTGTCAGTCCGTGGAACTTCTCAGGAAGGATCTGGAGTGACTTAGAGAGAAGTGTGATCTCCTCTGCATGTATGGATATCTCACCAGTCTTTGTTCTGAATGCATATCCCTTAACTCCATATATATCTCCGATATCTGACTTCTTGAAGTCAGCGTATGACTCCTCACCGATCTGATCTCTTGCAACATACACCTGAATGTTGCCCTTAAGATCCTGAATGTTACAGAAAGAAGCCTTACCCATGACACGCTTGAACATCATACGTCCTGCGATGCTCACATTGATAGGTGAAGCATCCATGATGGCTCTTCTCTCATTGTAATCGTTGTTTAAAACTTCTCTCTTCTCTGCCTCTTCAAGGTCCTCAACTGAAGGTGTCTGTCTACCAGCCAGAAGCTCTGCCTCATGTGCTGTGTACATCTCCTTCACATCTGCACTGTGCTGCTGCACATCATACTTTGTTATGACAAATGGATCCTTGCCTGCCGCCTGAAGGTCTGCCAGCTTCTCGCGGCGCACCATCTGCAGCTTATTAAGATCCTGATCTTTTCCCTTGTTATTCTGCTCTGCCATCTTCTCTTACAGCTCCTGTCTCTTAATATCAAGTACCCTGTACTTAAACTCTCCGTCCGGTGCCTCCACCAGAACCTCTTCGCCAACCTTTGCACCCTTGAGTGCCATTCCAACAGGTGACTCATCTGAGATCTTGTTGTTCATGATATCCGCCTGTGATGAACCAACGATATCGTACTCGATCTTCTCATCGAACTCGTAGTCATATACAACTACCTTACATCCGATACCTACAACTCCTGTATCGACCTCATCTTCGTCGACTACTTCTATATTCTTGAGCATGGCCTCGAGCTGCTCGATTCTTGCCTCGATGTCTCTCTGCTCGTCCTTGGCAGCATCGTACTCTGCATTCTCTGACAGATCTCCCTGTTCTCTGGCCTCTTTGATCTTAGCTGCGATCTCTCTACGTTTATTAACCTTCAGATTCTGAAGCTCTTCCTCTATCTTCTTGAGACCTGAATAAGTAACCACATTCTTCTTCTCTGCCATTGCCGCACATACCTCCTAAATATCATAAATTATTGACTCCACAGCTCAGCATTTCCGCATACTATGGTATAAAAAAATGCGGAAGATGGGACTTGAACCCACACGGTATTGCTACCACAGGCACCTGAAGCCTGCGCGTCTGCCAATTCCGCCACTTCCGCATGTTCACAACGAACGTTAATATAATATACTGTTTGCATTGGTATGTCAACCACTTTTTTTGCATTTCCGCAAGCATTTTCCCATAAAAAAGGGAAACCATATATACCACATTTCCATGCATGTATATATGTTTTCCCGCAAATATATCTACTGCTTGTTATTACCTAACATATGCCATTACTTTTTGCTCTTGGCACTGGCGGTCTTGGAGTATGCTGACTGAGCAGCACATCCACCGTCGTTAACTGCCACTGCAGCGACCTTGTAATAGTATGTCTTGCCCTTTGCAGCCTTCTTGTCTGTAAAGCTGCATGATGATGTTGTACCGATCTTAGTGTACTTACCATTCTTCTTGGTTGCGCGATATACTACGTAGTTCTTCGCTCCTGTAACGCTACTCCACTTTACTGTGATCTTCTTGGCTCCGGTGTTAGATGCACCTGACATCTTTGGTGTACCTACAGCATGTGTATACACTGCCTTATACTGCTTTGCAGCTTCATAGTCAATGCTGCAGTTAACCCCGCTGACATTTGTCGATGGCTGTATAAAATATGTATACTCAAGCTTGGTCGTGAGCTTGCGGTCACTGAAGTTTGTTGACGTTGTCTGTCCCAGCCACTGGGTTGTGCCGAGAACAGGGTTCATTCTGTATACTGTGTAAGAATCTGCACCAGGCACCGCTGACCATGTAACTCTGACCTCGGATGTGGACTTTCTCACAGCCTTTACATTCTTAGCAAGAGGGATATAGTTGACGCTGACGGATGTCATCTCGCCCTGCTTCTTACCCTTGTATGGCACTACGTATGCAGAGTAATACTTAATACCCTTACTGCTGCTTCCTGTATTCTTGAACTTGTATGTATTTCTGGCTGCAGATTTGATCACTGCAACCTGCTCAAGCTTATTTGTGTAGTTATTTCTCGCAAATATCTTGTAGCCTGAAGCTCCCCAGACTCTGTTCCACTTGAGATTGGTGTATATCGTCAGGTTTTTCTTGTCTTTGCTTGCAGATACCGTGGATGAGACAGCCTCGAGCTCTCTCACGCTCTCTGTGTATCCGGTCTGGAGCCATTTGTATGTCACGTTCTCACAAATGACCTTTCCACCTGAAACGCTCTGGCTCTTAAGCTTGAATGAATACTCAGCGCCAGATGCAAGTCCCTTGATGGTGCATGATGTTCCCTTTGTCGCAACAGCTCTCTTATATCTGTCTCCCGATATATCGGATCTCATATACCAGACTTCATACATATTTGCTCCGGCTGCCTTATCCCATGTGAGCTTTACTGAGCTCTTTGTGTTCTGAACCGCTGTGAGCTCTGTGGTACCCATGAGTATCTTTACGCCGCGGACCTCACTTGCAGTTCCCTTTGAAACCGCTCTGGTAGAGGCATCATAATACTTTGGAACTATCTTGTAGTAGTATGTCTTTCCAGCCTTAACTGTTGTATCTGTATACTCCGGTGTGTATATCGTCTTTATCTTCTTAAAGCCCTTTGTCTTTGAAGTTGAACGGTACAGATCGAACTGGTTAGCAGCGCCGTAATCGCTTACCGTTATATCAGCACCCTTTGCGCCTCTATCGACTGAAAGCTCCGCTGTTCCAAGCCTGCAGTCCACCTTTGCAACGGCTGATGTCTCTACAACCCTGGATGTCTTATTGTATGAGTCAGTTCCGGTTACTATCTTCGCCATATAGTAATAGGTATTTCCTACTTTTACATTATCATCATAATACCTCACTTCAGAAGCTCCATACATGTAACCGACGCCTGACAAAATCTTCGTAAAGCCTCCTGATGGCTTTGTGGATCTGTACACCTCATACCAGATATCATTCTGTACGTAGCTGTCAAATGGGAACGACACAGATACTCCACCTAATTCTCTATATCCGGTATCTCCCGTAGAATATGATACGTATTCTGAAGGCTTCCTGCTGCGGCTGAACTTAGGTGCTTCAAAATATATCTTTCCCGACTCCTGCGACACCGTCTGTCCATTGTCATCACTGACTACCAGCTTAAACTGATATGTCGCACCGGCAACTCCTCTGAATTCCGTATCCACATGCCAGCTTCCGTCATAGTCACTGTCTGTCCACGAGTCATACCATGCTCCATTTACATAGAGAACAGCCTCTGTTCCATATCCCAAAGCGCTTATATGTACAGAACCGCTGCTTACGGTATCCTGACCTCCTACACTAAAATATGTTATGGATGCTTCTTCAGCAAACGCCACCTCAGCCTGAGCGGACTGTACATCTGCACTGCCGTCTGCTGCCATTGCTGGCAATGCCTCACCAAACACCATGGTTGAAGCAAGCGCCACGCATAAAGCTTTCTTTATCAATCTATTCTTCATAGTTTACCCCTTTTCATCTATTTGCGGATCCTTATTCCCTTTGCATGTGATGCAACTGACTTGACTGTCTTTCCTCCATCATTAACTGTTGAAGCCACAACCTTGTAGTAATAGGTCGTTCCCTTCTTGAGCTTCTTGTTCATGTATGAAAGCTTTGTAGCTCCAGTCTTGCCGACCAGCTTGTATGTTCCATTCTTGCTGGTTGAACGATATACATAGTATCTGGTTGCATTTGTAACCTTCTTCCATGTTACAGTCGCTGTACCCTTGGAACCGTTTACAACCTTTGTTATGGCCGGTGATGCAAGCTTATGTGTATAGTCACTGCTATACAAATCATATCCGCTGCTGAATCCAAAGTCTGTGCCTACAACAACAGAGTATGTATACTTCATTCCGTCTGTCACGTTCACATCCGTGAAGTTAGTTGCCTTTGTCGATCCTATGTACTGGCGTACACCGAGCTCTGTAGTTCTGTATACATAGTATTCCTTTGCCCCGCTTACAGCAGACCATGTTATCTTGGTCGATGTTGTGCTCTTCTTTACAGCCTTAACACGCTTTGCACTTGGCATCTCTGAATTCCACAGAGTGTTATCCTCGCCTCTTGCCTTTCCCTTATATGGTCTCACATATATCTGAGAGTATTTGCGCTCCTTGCCCTTGGCACTTGTGTTTGTAAATGTATATGATGTCTTTTTTCCCGATTTTATCTTCTTGATGGTCTCTATCTTGCCTGTACTGCTGTTGAGGCCTGATATAACATATCCTGATGCGCCCCAGTCTCTGTACCATGTGAGAGAATATCTTACAGACAGGACATCCTTCCTGCCGTTCAGTGATGAAGATACAGCTCCCGCAGTCAGATCCTGGACTCTCTTGGTGTAACCCATGGTCCTCTCAGATGTATCTGTCGTCTCATATCTCACGGCAGCTCCTGATTTCTTGACTGTCCTTATCATCACCTTGTATGTTCCGTTCGGATCAAGCTTTGTAAGGGTGCATGAGTTTTTCTTGGTGACCACCATACGCTTGTATGCATCACCGGTTATATCGGTTCTCTTTGCCCATACCTCGTATGATACGTCTGCGGTATTGTCCGCAGCCCATGTACACTTCAGTGATCTGTTGCCTGTCTGTATAAGGCTAGGTGCACCTGCTGCATTCATGATAAACTTTACGCCGACAACACCAGATGTCTTTCCTGTTGTTATCTTTCGTGTCTGTGAGTCGTAATACTTTGGCACTACCTTGTAGTAGTATACCGTTCCACTCTTGACCGCTGTGTCCGTGAAATCAGCAGAATATATAGTCTTTATCTTTCTGTAGCCCTTGCTCTTGTTTGTTGAGCGGTACACATCGTACTGATTTGCAAAATTGCTGGTCATCCACAGGAATACTCCCGGCTTACTTATCTTTTCTGATACATTCATGCTTGAAGCATAGAGCTGATCCACCTCTGGAATGCCCACCTTTACTGAAGCTGTCTTACTTGTAGCTATGACCTTGCTCGTCTTCACATACTGATCTGAACCGCTCACGATCCTGAATCTGTAATAATATGTAGTTCCGGTCTTCGCAGTGCTGTCAAGATATGCAAGTCTTGACGTGTAAGATTCACTTCCCGTTGCAATCGTGGTAAATGGCCCACCTGACTTGGTCGCTCTCTGAACCTCATACTTGACCTCATCTGAATGCCTGCTATCAAGATATACGCTGACAGACACATAGCCTGGTTTTGCATAGCCAGTGCTTCCGACTGTATATCCTACACTAACACTAGGATCACCATCAAAGCTCACCTTGTCAGTTTTGACCGGTGAAACCTTCTGTACAGTCACCTCTCCATTTGAATCGTAGGCTCTAACCTCTGCGTTGTAGGTGGAATCAAGCAGCGCCGGGATCTCACAGTTAATACTAAAGGACTGCTGGTCCTCTCCGTTGTACTGTTCCCCGCACTTTACTCCATTGACCCAGACCTCAACTCTGTAAGCCCGGCCGCTTGCATTGATCGTTATGGTCCTTGAGTTCTTATAAGCTCCCGCATACCATATGCTGACATTGGCTGCCGCCACATCAGCCTGTTCCTCCGCCGCCACTGTGGCAGCAGTTCTTCCGTCTGCCGCATTTTCCACACTGGCTGCCATAGCCGTGCCCGCCTCACCGAGCATCATGGCTGAAGCCAGAGCAATGCACAGACATTTTCTCGCAATGTTCTTTCTCATAATATCCCCTTTCCTTTTCTATCTTTAAAATAAAGACATGTTCTCTTTTATTTTAAATTCCCGGAGCCCCTTAGTCAATGTGGATAAACCACAGATTCATTTGTCTATAGACGACAATAGAGACCGGGCATAAAACCTCGGTCTCTATCAGCTTATCCATATTCAAATATATCGCGTGCATCTTACTCCTCTGTGGCTGCCTCAGATGCATCTGTTGCAGTTGCCTCCACCTGAACTGATCTGTTCATGAGATAGTCAAGCACGTTCTCCTCTGTGGCATAGAACATCAGGTCTGACTCTGAGTAATACTTGTCCACGTCTGAGTCATTCTCCAGATTGTTCTTGTCCATAACCTTCTGTCTGTACGCCTTTATGTCTGCGTTATCGGCGATGAGGTCATTGTCCATTGCTATGCATGACACAACGATCTTCTCCTTCATGACGTTCTCAACTGTGGTGTGAAGGTACTCAAGGAATGATGCCTCGTCCTCATATCCATAGAAATACTTCATATATGCCTCGAAGTCGATTCCGTAGTTGTCTGCGGCACTTCTCACATTTGACACCATGGACTGAATGTAGGAAGCTACCTCATCCTCAGGATACTTGTCAAATGTAACCTTCTCCTCAACAGCCTTGAGAACAGAAGCTCTGTCTGTCTCGTCCGCGGAATCGTCCTTGTTCTTCTGAACATCTTCCTTCAGATGTGCTGTGTAATCATCGGTTGTTGTGTACTCACCATCAGTAGCCTTCTTGACCAGTGCGTCTGTGTACTCAGGCACCGTGGTAACTGATATATAATTGATCGTAACCTTGTACTCTGCTGTAAGTCCGGCAACTGTTGTGTCGCTGTAATCATCAGGATATGTCACTGTGATCGTCTTGACATCCCCCGGCTTGCTTCCTATGAGCTGATCGTCACTGCCATCACCAAGAGTGTTATTTCCCATGGTCAGTGTGTAATCTGTCTTGCTGTCCTTCTCTGTTCCTGAGACAGTCTCAACATAGTCCACATTGATCTTGTCGCCATCTGCCACTGTGCTGGTCTTATCCTCTGTAGTCTCAGAATTGTCACTGCAAAAACTGCTTATCGCACTGTTTACATCGTCCTCGGACACCTCTCTCGATGCCGGAACATATTCGATATCAGTGTATGCCGCCTTGTCTATGGTCGCACACTTTGAAAACTTCTTAAACTGGCTCTTTGTGTCATTGCTGCCACAGCCTGTCATCAGGCCTGCGCACATGACTGCCACCATTCCTGCTGCAAATATCTTCTTTGCTCTCATATCTTTCTCCGTACCCCTTTACTTACTCTTCAGCCTGCTCTGCGTCAGCCGCCTCTGTTGACTCTGTGGTCTCTGCAGCCTCAGTTGTTGCTCCAGTTGTCGCCTTTGCATTGTCCATAAGGAAGTTCATGACCTTCTCAGCCAGAGCGTTGTACTTTATCTCAACGTCTGTAAGATTCTGTCTGAGCGTAGACTCATCAACACTGTTCTTCGTTGCATAATCAGCTATATACTTATCAGCCTCGTCATCTGTGACACTGATATTCTCCTTCTTGGCAATGGCACATACGACCATTCTCTCCTTCTGTGATTCCTCACAAACCTGCTGTACATACTGTTCAAATGCAGCGCTGTCATCATATCCATAGTAATAGTAGATATATGTGTCATACTCTATTCCGTTTGTCTCTGCCTGAGTCTTTATGGATGTTATGATCTTGTCAGCATTCGCCTGAACATCATCTGCTGATATGTTCTCTATTGTACTGTTGTTTATAACGGCAACCATGACCTCATTCTGAGCACTTGCAAGAGCTGAATCCTCCTTGTCCTGCTTGAGCTGCTCACGTACAGATGCCTCATACTCAGCAGTTGTCTTATATGAAGTATTGTTTGCAACCAGCTCATCATTGTATGTAGCCGGTTTATCTATCTTTATATAGTTAAGTGTCGTCTCGAACTTGGCCGCCTTGCCATTTAACTCATCCTTGCCATAATTCTCAGGAAAGGTTACATTCACGGTAAATGTCTCTCCCGGCTTATGTCCAACTATCTGATCCTCAAAGTTATCTATGAATGAACCAGAACCAAGGACGAGATCATATCCGCTGCCATTGGTATTGCCTCCATCGAACTCCTCACCATCTACAGTTCCGACAAAGTCAATATTTACTGTATCTCCGTTCTTCGCCTCGCTGGTTGTGTCCTTATCAAATGTAGCAAGTCCGTTCACAAATGAATCAACCTTGGCCTGAACCTCATCATCCGTGACATCAGTGCCCTTCTCCTCATACTCCATGCCCTTGTATTCACCGAGTGTGACATCTGCCGCATACTGATCCACCATATCCTCTATAGAAGCAAATTCTTCTGATGAATTGTCAGCACTCTCTGTAGCATCAGAAGATGTTGCCTTACTCGCTGTATTATCCAGCTTTCCACTCGTACCATTACTGTCGCCACAGCCTGTCATAAATGACATGGACAGAGCGAGCGCAAGAACAACTGCACATCCCTTATTAAATTTTCGCATAATCATACCTCTTTTACTTTTTATTAGAAGTGTAACCATCTTCATGATAAACTTCAACGAGTAAACTTATACCATATTTTCCTGTAAAAATAAAGCAATTTGGAATAATTCATAGAATTCTCACAAATGATTTCACATTCCTATAACAGGCAGTTTTACATCTTTTTTTGTGATGTATTTTATCTGTCCCACATTAATCAAAGGCAAATCCACAATATGTTGTGTCCACATATTTTTTATTTTTCTATATTTTGTATTTTTTGCAAATCTCCTGTAGACAAACAAAATGGGGAATGATATAATCGACCATGTTGAGACATCAGTGTGAGATTTGCGACGAGGCACCTTATTTGTCGCTAATTTTTTTGCGGCTTTTTCAGTCGGCATACCATATATTGATGTCTCCTGTATGGTAGTATACAATATTTAGGGGGCGTACTTTTTTTAACGCCCATTCACATCACACACAGGGAGAATGGGAAATGCAAGTTATCAAGAGAGACGGTCGTGCTGTTACTTACGACCGAAGCAAGATCATATTGGCTATCCAGAAGGCTAACTCGGAGGTTGAGCCTTGTGAGAAGATCTCTGACGAGAAGATCGAGGAGATCGTCGGAAGCATCGAAGCCAAGAACAGAAAGAGAATGCTCGTTGAAGATATCCAGGATATCATCGAGCAGGGGCTGATGGCCGACGGCAAGTTTGTCCTTGCCAAGACCTACATTATATACAGATACAGCCGTGAGCTCATCAGAAAGGCAAATACTACTGATGATTCTATCCTCAGTCTTATCCAGAACAGGAATAAGGATGTCATGGAGGAGAATTCCAACAAGAATGCCACCGTCGCATCCACACAACGTGATCTTATCGCAGGAGAGGTATCAAAGGATCTTACCAAGAGAATGCTCCTCCCTGAGAAGATCTCCAAGGCTCATGAGGAGGGCGCCATCCACTTCCACGACGCAGATTATTTCCTCCAGCCTATATTCAACTGCTGCCTTATCAACATTGGGGATATGCTTGACAACGGCACAGTCATGAACGGCAAGCTCATAGAGAGCCCTAAGAGCTTCCAGGTGGCATGTACCATCGTGACTCAGATCATCGCATCTGTCGCATCCAGCCAGTACGGCGGCCAGTCAGTCGATGTCCGTCACCTTGGAAAGTACCTCAGAAAGAGCTACAACAAATATAAAAAGAGATACACCGAAGAGTTCGGCGACAAGATAGACCCTGACACACTTGAGAAGCTCATCACAGAGAGACTCAAGGACGAGCTGAAGTCAGGAGTCCAGACTATCCAGTATCAGATAAATACTCTGATGACCACCAACGGCCAGTCTCCATTTGTCACTCTCTTCCTCAACCTCAGAGAGGACGACGAGTACATCAAGGAGAACGCCATGATCATCGAGGAGATCCTCAGACAGAGACTTGAGGGAATCAAGAACGAGGCAGGCGTGTATGTTACACCTGCATTCCCTAAGCTCATATATGTCCTTGACGAGCACAACTGCCTCAAGGGCGGTGAGTACGATTATATCACAGAGCTCGCCATCAAGTGTTCTGCCAAGAGAATGTACCCTGATTACATATCAGCCAAGAAGATGCGTGAGAACTACGAGGGAAATGTATTCTCATGCATGGGATGCCGTTCATTCCTCTCCCCATGGAAGGATGAGAACGGAGAATATAAATGGGAAGGCCGTTTCAACCAGGGAGTTGTCAGTCTTAATCTTCCACAGATAGCTATACTTGCAAAGGGAGACGATGACAAGTTCTGGAGTCTTCTGGATGAGAGACTGCAGCTCTGCTACGACGCACTCATGTGCCGCCACAGAGCCCTCGAGGGTGTAACCTCTGACGTCAGCCCAGTCCACTGGCAGTACGGTGCCATCGCCAGACTTAAGAAGGGCGAGGTCATCGATCCACTGCTCCACAACGGTTACTCAACCATATCACTGGGATACATCGGTGTATATGAGACCACCAAGCTCATGCGTGGTGTGAGCCACACAGATCCTGTGGGAGAGGAATTTGCACTGAAGCTTATGCACAAGCTCCGCGCAGCCTGCGACAAATGGAAGGCAGATACGGGACTTGGCTTCGGACTCTACGGAACTCCGGCCGAGAGCCTTTGCTACAGATTTGCACGTATCGACAAAGAGCGTTTCGGAACCATAAAGGATGTCACAGACAAGGGCTACTACACCAACTCTTACCACGTTGATGTCCGTGAGAAGATCGATGCATTCAGCAAGTTCAGATTTGAGAGCCAGTTCCAGACCATATCATCAGGTGGTGCCATCTCATATGTTGAGATACCAAACATGCGCAACAACCTGGATGCTCTGGCAGAGGTCGTAAGATATATATACGACAACATACAATATGCTGAGTTCAACACCAAGTCTGACTACTGTCATGTATGTGGATACGATGGTGAGATCCTCATCAACGATGACGGCGAATGGGAATGTCCGCAGTGTGGCAACAAGGATCACAACAAGATGAATGTTACCAGAAGAACCTGCGGTTATCTGGGCGAGAACTTCTGGAACGTGGGCAAGACCAAAGAGATAAAGGCAAGAGTGCTTCATCTATAGTCTTTTATAGAAAAACACTTGATATATTCAGGCAACTGATATAAAATAACAGTATGCATTAATAATTTCAATTGTATGGTCTGCATGTCGTAGAGGGCAACGCAGGCCATACTTTTGTTTTAAGATAAATTTAGAAGGGATCACATTATGAATTACGCAGATATCAAACTATTTGATGTGGCAAACGGAACCGGCGTCAGAGTGTCTGTATTTGTATCCGGCTGCACACACCACTGCAAGAACTGTTTCAACCCTGACACATGGGATTTCGGCTACGGCAAGCCGTTCACGGATGTGGAGATCAACCACATAATAGATAGTTGCAAGGAGGACTATATAGCAGGTCTCTCCCTGCTCGGCGGAGAACCTATGGAATATGTGAACCAGCAGGGGCTTCTTCCTCTGGCAAGAAAGTTCAAGGAGACCTACCCTGACAAGACCATCTGGTGCTACACCGGTTATACATTTGAAACCGATCTCTTAGACCGCATGTGTAATGAATGGGAGTATACAAAAGAACTTCTCTCCTACATTGACGTCCTTGTGGACGGAGAATTCATAGACGAACAGAAGGATCTGTCACTGAGATTCAAGGGCTCAAGGAACCAGCGTATCATAGATGTACCAAAGTCCTTGAAGACAGGCACCACAGTCCTGTGGGATGAAAGCGGAAAGTATTTTAAATAAAAGAAAAGCGGTCTGGCACACCATTAAAATGATGATGCCCGGCCGCTTTTTTGTTACTTTCCTGTTGAACCGAATCCGCCGGCTCCTCTGACTGTATCGCTGAGCTCGCCCACCTGACGGAATGCTCCAACGATATAAGGAGCGATCACAAGCTGTGCTATTCTCTCCTCAGGCTCAACCGTCTGTGCCTGGGTTCCGTGATTGTGGAGTGCAACCATGATTTCCCCTCTGTAATCCGCATCCACAACTCCAACCTTATTGGCCGGTGCAAGCCCCTTCTTGGATGCCAGACCGCTTCTCGCATACACAAGTCCTGCAAATCCCTCAGGTATCTCCATGGCTATACCCGTGTGAACCATCACCGTCTGTCCCGGCTCTATAGTAATCGCCTCATCAAGACACGCATACAGATCCGCCCCCGCTGCGTACTCTGAACCGTATGTCGGTATGACTGCCTTTTCATCCAGCTTCTTAATATTGACATCGTATACTGTTGCCATCTTTCTTCTCCTCTTATTCGTCAAATTTTATCTTGTTGTACACATCCATATCCACACTCTTACTGTATGAATATCCGCTGTCCAGCTCATCTATCCAGTCCTTCATAAGGTTGTCATAGTATTCCGCATCAGCGGCATCCGTGAGCTTCTTCTTGTTCTCGGCCGTGGCCTTCTCATCCGTAATGCTTATCATCTGGAATATATGGTAACCATACTCAGTCTCCACCACCGTGGATATCTCGCCATCCGACATGCTGTACAGTATGTCCAGCGTATCCTGGCCATAGGTGCTTAATATATCATCCCTGCTCATCGTATGTGTTCCCGCATACTTAAGCTCCTTTGCGCTTCCAAGGAATGATATATCCATATCTGTGCCATCCGAGGCTTCCACTATGGATTCATATGCCGCATCCGCCTTTTTCTTCTGCTCATCTATCTTGTCCTGTGAGTACAGGGTGATATTTCCATAATCGTCCTCCGAGTAGCACTCAAAGAACATGTCATAAAATGTACTCATCCTGGCCTGCTCATCGGATATCTCCGTGGAGCTCTGCTTCATCACATAATCATATATCTTGTCTGCCAGTGCGCTCTCACGCAAAACTCTCTTCACCGTATCGAGTTCAAGTCCAACCTCTGCGATCTGGGCATCAGTCAATTTGTCATAGAACTCTTGCGCCGCCGTATCCTGATCCTTCTGCTCGCTTGCAGTCAGGCTTATGCCGTACTCCCCGGATTTGGTTATAAGTGTCTTGGTCTTTATGAGCTTTGATATCGCCTGACGCCTTGCTGCATCCACGGCATCCATCTCCAGACCATCATCAGTCACTATGCTCTGTTTCCACACGTCACTGCCATACTTTGATTCGTACTCCTCCTTCACAGTCTGGGCATAAATATACACCTCGTCTATCTCTATGTTCTGCCCGTTGTATCTGAGAACTACCTCCTTGCCAGTCTCCTCAGTGGCATCACTGCCACATCCAGTCACGGCAAATGCACATATGAGCGCCAGCAGCACACACAACCATCTCTTCAACTGAACCGCACCTCCTTATCTTTGTATTCTCCTGTCTGTATATTTCTAACTCATTATCTATGCTTTGTTATCCACACTGTCTTCTTCACTGTGGGTCATTATCAACATCTGGGACATATCCGCCACGACAAATTCCGTCTTTCTGAGAAGATCATTTTTTTCCTCCCGTCCAAGCTTCAATATAAACTCAGGCTTTGCCCCCATGACAAATTTCATCCTGCCTGAATAACTCTTAACGAGCTCATCTATCCCATCTACATTTATGTCAGCCCTGTTGTACATGACAAATCTCAGGTCTCCGTCCTTGTACCATATACGGGTTATGAAGCAGATATTTGCATTTGCCCTTAACAGTGCCACATCAAGAAGATTCATTGTCTCGTCAGGGATGTCGCCAAATCTGTCAATGAGCTCATCCACTATGTCATTGTACTCATCCTCATTCTTGATAAGGGATATTCTCTTACAAAGCTCCAGCTTGACAAAGTCGTTTTTGACGTACGTCTCAGGGATGAACGAATCCACCGGAAGGTCTATCTCCGTCTCGTATTCATGGAAAACCTTCTCGCCGCGGAGCTCCCTGACCGCATCATTAAGCATCTTGCAGTAAAGGTCATAGCCCACGACCTCATAGTTGCCCGACTGACTCTCGCCCAGGACGCTTCCCGCACCTCTGATGTTGAGATCCGCCTTGGACACCTTGACTCCCGAGCCGAGATCCGTATATTCTTTTATCGCTCTAAGTCTCTTCTCAGCGACCTCGGATATCATCTTGTTGCGCCTGTAGAACATAAATGCAAATGCACTTCTGTCCGAGCGACCAACTCTTCCGCGTAACTGGTAGAGCTGTGCCAGACCAAACAGGTTAGCGTCGTGTATGATTATGGTATTTGCATTCGGTATATCAAGTCCGGTCTCTATGATGGTCGTGCACACAAGCACGTCTATCTCCTTTTTGTTGAACCGGTACATGATGTCCTCCAGCGTGCGGCCATCCATCTGTCCATGGGCAAACTCTACATTTGCATATGGCACGAGGCTTCTCACATCATCCGCAAATCTCTCTATGCCTTCGACCCTGTTGTACACATAGTATACCTGACCATGCCTTGCAAGCTCTCTGGCAATCGCCTCCCTGGCAAGCTCCCTGTCATATTCCATGACATAGGTCTGTATCGGCCTCCTGTCCACCGGAGGCTCCTCAAGCAGGCTCATGTCTCTGATTCCAACAAGACTCATATGGAGTGTTCTCGGGATAGGCGTCGCCGTCAGTGTCAGAACATCCACATTGGTCTTCATCTCTTTTATCTTCTCTTTGTGATTTACACCGAATCTCTGTTCCTCATCTATTATGAGAAGTCCCAGATTCTTGAACTCCACATCCTTTGAGAGTAGCCTGTGGGTTCCTATGACTATGTCCACCTTGCCCTCTTTCAGCTCTCTGAGTGTAGATTTTATCTCCTTCTGGGTACAGAATCTGCACAACAGTCTCACCGTCACTGGATAATCCTTCATTCGCTCTGTGAACGTCTCATAATGCTGCTCGGCAAGGATCGTGGTCGGCACAAGATACGCAACCTGTTTGCTGTCACCGACAGCCTTGAACGCAGCACGGATCGCCACCTCAGTCTTGCCAAATCCAACGTCTCCGCACACCAGTCTGTCCATGATCTTATGGCTCTCCATGTCCGCCTTGACATCCTCTATGGCCTTTAACTGATCGTCAGTCTCAGTATAAGGAAATGTCTCCTCGAACTCCTTCTGCCACTCGGAATCAGGAGAATAGGCAAAGCCTTCCCTCGCCTGTCTCTCTGAGTACAGCTTTACAAGATGCTGAGCCACCTCGCTGACATGACCCTTAACCTTGTTTCTTACCTTCTGCCACTCACTGCCACCGAGTCTGTTGATCTTCGGGGCTCGGCTCTCCTTGCTCCTGTACTTCTGGATCCTGTCCGTCTCGGAAGCCAGGACATATAATTTGCCGCCCTCAGCATACTCGATAACCAGATAGTCCTTCAAGGCGCCGTCGACCTCTATCTTCTCAAGCCCACGATAGATACCTATTCCGTACTTCTCATGGACCACATAATCGCCCACGCTCACATCCGAGAATGACTTTACTATCTCCCCGGCACGCGGCAGCTTCTTCCTCGAAGCCTGCGAATGTGATGTCTTGCTGGAGAACACATCTCCCTCACTGACCACGATGAGCTTCATCTCCGGTATCATAAAACCGGCTCTGAGCCTTCCCGGCATGACCGCCATCTCTCTGGCAGCCAGAGCTTTGTCCGGGTCGTTCAGGTAATGACATATGACGTCATTGTCCATGAGGTTATCGACCATTCTCTTCGCACCGACCGATGATGGCGATACGAACAGGACGCTGTATTTGTCCTTCTTCCATTTCTTGATATCAGTAACCAGCGCATCAAAATTGTTCCTGTAGCTGTGAACCTCCCTGCTCTCGATCTCCACGCGGTGAGCATACTTTACACGGTCATCCTCACCCACAAATGAGTCAAAGCCCACAACCTTGTAGCGTCTGCATTTTTCCAGAACATCATCATAAGTGAACAGAACCTTCATCTGCCCCGGGAGGATATATCCCCCCTCCAGCCTGTGCGTCAGGCTGCTAAGAAAACTCTTCTCACTGCCATCCGCCTTCTCCGTGACCTTCTTCGTCTCATCTATGAAAATGTACGCATCCTCCGGCAGGCAGTCCACCAGAGACACCGTGTCACTGTAGAAATAATCAACATAGCTGTCCACTCCGTATATCGCACTGAACTCCGTGAGCTGTTCCTTCAGCGTGGCTATCTCGCCCTTTATCCTGGCATACGCCTCCGTCTGAAATGAATCCTTAAGCTTCTTCGCATACGGCTTCAGCTCTGCCTCCAGCCTGTGTATACCTCTGTCGATCCTCTCCTTTGAAAGCACCATCTCTCCCGCGGGATAAATTACAAGTTCATCCACATTCTCTATGGATCTCTGGCTCTCCGCATCAAATGTCTTGATGGTATCGACTTCATCGTCCCACATGTCTATTCTGTATGGACATTCCTCAGTCAGCGGAAATATGTCCACGATACCGCCTCGTATGGCAAATTGTCCCGGCTCCTCCACACTGTCAGTTTTTTCATAACCAAGGTCCACCAGCTTGCCCTTGAGCTCATCCAGATCAAGAGACTGTGCCGCATGGATATTTATCACGTATTTTTTCATATAGGACAATGCAGGTATCTTGTCATACATTGCATCTACCGTGGCTATGATCGTACATGGTTCTCCCGTTGCCAGACGCCGAAGGACCTCCATGCGCCGTCTGGTTATGGCATTGCCGTGGACATCTGCACTGAAGAACAGAATATCCTTTGCAGGATACATATATACATCCCTTCCGTAGAACTTCATATCGCTGTACAGCTCCTCCGCACGCCTGTCGTTATATGTCAGTATCAGGCGCACCGATGCGTCATCACCGAAGCCCTGCATCATGAATACTCTGTCCGTGCCCTCGCCCGTCGTACCTGTCACATTGACAAATCCATCTCCGGATGCAAGCCACTCCTTCAACTCTGTATATATATTCAGTTTTTCAAATGGCTCACCAAGTACACGTATCATTCTCCATCACTCTCAATTAAACTTATTCATAGCTGCAACTGTGCCATCCGCCAGTATGGTCTCCACCGCATCGCAGGCATTACCACAGCTCTCTCTTATATTCGCCAGATCTTCCTTTCCAAATCTCGACAACACATAATCAGCCAGATCCATGTGATCCGGCTTTTTGCCAACACCCACTCTGATCCTGACAAATTCCTGGCTGCCAACGTGCTGTATGATATTCTTCATACCGTTATGACCACCGGCGCTTCCCTTCTGTCTGATCCTGAGCTTGCCGACGTCAAGATCTATGTCATCGTACACGACTATCAGATCTTCAACCGTACATTTGTAGAAGTCCATTATCGCCCTTACGCTCTCTCCGCTGAGATTCATAAATGTCTGAGGCATGGCGAGTATGACCTTCTCTCCGTCTATTATACCCTTTCCTATAAGTGCCTTATGCTTTGCAGTGTCTATCCTTATATTATGTCTCTCTGCCAGCTCATCCAGAACCGCAAATCCTACATTGTGTCTTGTTCCGGCATATTTCGCACCGGGATTGCCAAGTCCAACTATGATCTTCATTTGGTCTCTCCATTTTCCTCCACCCAGGTGGATCGTTCTATTGTTATCTGTTCTCCATGATCTTCTCAGCATCTGCAAGCTGCTCCAGGGTGTTGACTCCTCTTATCTGGTCAGCATCGTCCATCGGAACAGCGGAAGCCGGAAGCCCCATTTTCTTTATTATCTCTATCGCATCCGGAAGATAATACTCTCCCTGGGCGTTGTCATTTGATATCTGTGACAGTGCGTCCTGAAGTGCTGCGCAGTCAAATATATACATGCCCGAGTTAACTTCCTTCACAGCCTGCTCCGCTTCGTCAGCATCCTTCTGCTCCACGATCTTTGCCAGGCTGTCACCGTCCCTTATGATCCTTCCATATCCAAATGGATCATCAAGCATCGCCGATATTACAGTTACACCATTCCCGCTCTCCTTGTGGAAATCAAGTGCTTTTCTGAGTGTATCCCCTGTCACAAGCGGTGTATCTCCACAGAGTATGATCACATCCCCATCACGTCCAATAAAATCTGCAGCGCACTTTACCGCATGACCTGTTCCGAGCTGCTCCTCCTGAAGCGCATAGTCAACCTTCACATCGTTGACACTGGCAGCTATGGCTGACTTCACCTCGTCTGCCTTGTATCCAACGATCACACACACCTCGTCTGCACCCGCCTGGCGCGCCGCTTCTATAGAATAATATACCATCGGTTTCCCCATCACCTGATGAACTACCTTTGGCTTATCTGACTTCATTCTTGTTCCCTTGCCTGCCGCAAGTATAACTGATTTTACCATTATTATATCCTCCATATTCTATCTGGATCTAAACAGATACATTCTACTTTATACTATATTTTTTTACAAGACCATATAAAAAGAGCCAATGCTATCAGCTTGGTGACTTACGCCTCTAGCACTGGCTCTGAATGTCTATTTGAGACTGGTATTACTCTTCCAAAGATTCCTGATACTTTGAAAGAATCATACTCTGCAGACGCTCTCTTGTAGCTGTATTGATCGGATGAGCGATATCTCTATATTCTCCATCCGCTGCCTTTCTACTCGGCATCGCGATGAACATGCCCTTCTCACCCTCGATGATCTTGATGTCATGCACAACAAACTCGTCATCGATCGTAATAGAAACAACCGCCTTCATCTTGCCTTCCTTCTCAACACTTCTGATCCTGATATCAGTTATCTGCATCTGAATTACCCCCTTAACCCTGACACACATTGCGATCCCACACGCAACTGTCATTTGTACTACTTATACCGTATGCATCCTACAACGCATATCTGAAATCCTTCTCCACTATTACCTTGATGTCCTCAGGTGTTCCCTGATGTACTGTGTTCGCGCGGAGTGTATCCCTGCTCTCCACGATACAATTCTCGATGATGGAATTATCACCGATGTTGACATCGTTAAGTATGATCGAGTTCCTGATCACACAGTTATTTCCAATGTATACCTTCTTGAATATAACTGAGTTCTCAACGGTTCCGTTGATGATACAACCGCTTGCTATCAAGCTGTTATTTACCACCGCATCTGCATTGTACTTTGCTGGTGGGAGATCATCCACTCTTGAGTAGATATCCGGATGCTGTTTGAAGAAGAAGTCTCTTACGTCCTTCTTGAGGAAATCCATATTAGCTCTGTAATATGACTCCTTTGTTCCTATGTTTCTCCAGTAGCTGTCCATCTTGTATCCGTAAATTCTCTTGACACCCTTATATCTCACGAGAATATCTCTTACGAAATCATTTCTTCCCTCGTTGGCACATGTCTCAAGAAGTTCGATGAGCTGTCTTCTTCTTATGACATATACACCTATGGAAACCGTGTTGGTTCCTGCCACAAGAGGCTTCTCCTCGAAGTCTATGATCCTGCCATCCTCGTTCATCTTGATAACACCAAATCTGTTGATGTCATCCTCGCCCGGTGCCATATCCTTGCATACAACCGTGATATCTGCACCATTGCTTATATGCTCCTCAAGAACCTTGTTGTAGTCGAGCTTGTAGATACCGTCTCCTGAAGCGATAACTACATATGGCTCATGGCTCTCCTTGAGGAACTTGATATTCTGATAAAGTGCATCTGCTGTTCCCTTGTACCAGTAGCTGTTAGCTGCTGTGATGGTAGGTGTGAAGATGAACAGACCTCCCTGCTTTCTTCCGAAATCCCACCACTTGCTTGAGTTCAGATGCTCATTCAGTGATCTTGTGTTGTACTGTGTGAATACCGCTACCTTCTGAATATGAGAATTGGTCATATTGGAAAGTGCGAAATCAATTGCTCTGTAGCTTCCTGTGATAGGCATGGCTGCAACGGCTCTCTTTGCTGAAAGATCTCCCAGCTTATTGCTGTTACCACCTGCCAGAATAATTCCTAATGCTCTCATGTCTACTCACCTGCCTTTATAATACTACCGCCACTCGGAAGTGTTCCGTCCGGATAATCCGAAGGATCTGTGTCACCGAATATTGCAGTGTTCTTACCTATTGTTACGCCCTCAGGTATAACTGAGTTCTCACCTATAGTAACAAGGCCAAATGCGTAGATATTAGGCTTCATCTCATTGACAGCTTCCTCACCAACTCCAAGCTTGGCATTTGCACCAACCTTGACATTCTCGGCAATGATTCCCTTTTCAACATAGGCACCAGCTTCGATCGTAACCCCATTCATTATAATCGAATCCTTAACGACCGCACCCTCTCCTATGGTTACACAAGAGCCTATAACTGAATTCTCAACGGTTCCGTATATCTCGGTTCCCTCTCCGATGATACACTTGGATACCTTTGCCGCTTCATCTATGTACTGAGGTGGTATGGCGTCTGTCTTCGTATATATTTTCCAGAATTCCTCATACAGATTGAACTCAGGAACTATGTCGACAAGCTCCATGTTGGCCTCCCAGTATGAACCGAGAGTTCCTACATCCTTCCAGTATCCCTTGAAATCGTATGCACATATCTTGTTGCCGTTCTCATGGCAGTATGGAATAATATGCTTACCGAAATCGCATCCCGGCTGATCCTTCATGGTAACAAGTGCCTCGCGGAGGATCTTCCAGTTGAATATGTATATACCCATGGAAGCCTTGTTGCTTCTTGGGTTCTCCGGCTTCTCCTCAAACTCTGAGATGATGCCGTCATCATTCGTTATAACTACTCCGAATCTGCTTGCCTCCTCCCATGGAACCTGGTATGTGGCAAGTGTCACATCCGCATTCATGGACTTGTGATAGTCAAGCATGTGTTCATAATCCATCTTGTAGATATGATCACCGGAAAGTATGAGAACATAGTCTGGATTGTAATAATCTATGAACTCTATGTTCTGGTAGATAGCGTTGGCAGTACCTGTGTACCACTCGCTGTTGTTGCTCTTCTCGTATGGTGGAAGCACTGTGACACCACCAATGTTTCTATCGAGATCCCAAGGAATGCCGATTCCGATATGCTGGTTAAGTCTGAGTGGTCTGTACTGTGTAAGTACACCTACTGTGTCAATCCCCGAGTTGATACAGTTGCTCAGTGGGAAATCGATTATCTTGTATTTGCCGCCAAATGCTACCGCTGGCTTGGCAAGCTTGGATGTAAGAACCCCAAGACGGCTGCCCTGTCCACCAGCAAGGAGCATGGCGATCATTTCTTTTTTAATCATGTAAGTCACCTCTCCATGCAAAATTATAAAGACATTATACCATCCTTTTTATAATAATCAAAGTTTTTTATGCATTTTCACAAAAAAAATGCGCATTTTTCGATTTTTTTAAACATTTTTTACTCAGGGTATATATGACAAATGATGTATTTTGTCAGTATCAGGCGATATTTTTTAGTTATTACTTACTTACACTCAATTACATTTCTCATATTTTTCTTATATATTATGTAATTTTCATTTTGCAAACGGATATCTTTTTCATATAATGACTATATCGGAAGAAAATCATACAAAATACAAATGAGGTGTTGAATATATGTCAGAGATATTAGTAAAAGAATACCGTGGAAATATTGTTGAGAATGCACACCGCGGCTCCATCGCAGTTGTGTCATCCACAGGAGATACAATCGCCTACCTTGGCGACATAGAGAAACAGACTTTCATGCGTTCCGCAAGCAAGCCTATACAGGTGCTGCCTACACTGCTGGCAGGACTTCACAGAAGGTTCAACCTCACCGACGAGGATGTTGCCATGTTCAACTCTTCCCACTGGGGAAGCAACCATCATATATTTGTGCTGGAGGAGATCTCGCGCAAGACAGGATTGAATCCCGATGACATGATCATGAAGCCATGCGCTTCCACATCAGCTTCAGCGCTGGCGGCAAAGCTCACCGACAGGTCAAAGCTCCACCCAAGGCAGGGACAAAGCAAACTTCAGCACTGCTGCTCGGGAAAACATTTCAGCCTTATGTTGCTCCAGAGAGAGCTCACCGGTAAGCCGGGCGGCTATCAGCTCAAGGATTCCCCTGTACAGCAGCAGATAATCAATTTCATATCCATGCTCAGCCAGACCCCTACATTCAAGATCGGGCTCGGCATAGACGGCTGTGGAGTTCCGGTATTTGCACTGCCACTTAGAAGCATCGCCATGTCCTACGCAAAGCTCATGGATCCATTCAGCCTGTCAAACGAACTCCGGGAGACTATAGACTACAACTTCTCATGCATCCACAAATATCCTGAGAAGATCAACGATTACGGAACACCTTCATATTATATCAACCAGAATCCTGACCTCATAATGAAGGACGGCTCCAGGGGTGTTATCTGTATGGCGATAAAGAGCATGAAGCTCGGTATCGCAGTAAAGCTTGAGGACGGATGGACGGATGAATATCAGGGAATGATAATCGCAAACATACTCGAACAGCTCAAGTACGAAAACACTGAACTCATCGAGAAGCTGAAAAACTGCTACACGACCAAGCTGTTCAACGACTGCGGCATTGAAGTGGGTCACTCAGAGGTCGACTTCAAGCTCGATATAGATCCTACATTTTTTGAGAAGCCTGAGGAGTATGTCGACTCCGATTCTGAATTTGGCGACACTGAATCAGATGAAAAATATGACCCTGATCTTGACAGCGCATTTGCTGATGAATACGATCCTGATCTCGACAGTGCATTTGCAGACGACGATACGGATACTTCCATCCACGCAGAACCGATAATTACAGATGCGCTGGATGACGATACGGATGATGAGCAGGAGGAAAATGACAGCAGCTTTGAGATAGACCTTTTCGGAGACGGCAATCTGGTGGATGCCGCCCCTGAGCGCACACCAGAGGAGGAAAGAGAGTTTCGCAACAAGAAGTCCATCCTCGGAATGACAGTTGTAAAGCCTTCGGCCAACAAGACATTTATCAGCAATCCACGCGTGGATCCTATAAGTGTAAACTCACATACAGTTGAGGCGCAGCCGGACACACCTGAATCTGACCAGAAAGGCAATTCCGCGATTCCTGAATTTATAAAGAAGGAAATAAAATCTGCAAATATCATTTCACAGAAAAAGAGAGACTGACAGAGCAGATAAGATACAGGCTCTTGGCATTGCCTGCACATACAAAAAGGCCGGTACACATACACCGCATACAATATGCGTTTATGTGTACCGGTCTTTTGCATTTCCCCATCACAGACTTTTCAGGCTGTCCTTACAGGATGGACATATCCCGATGAATTCTAGGTTGTGTGACAGTATGACGAAATCGCTGTCCGCCTCCACGCCCATCTGTGTGATGGAATCCTGGTATGGAAGCTCACTGTCAAATATCCTGTCACATACCTTGCAGCGTATGTGATAGTGATTCTCGGTATTGCCATCAAAATGCTCCATCTTGTCCCCTGAATACACATTCATGACAATTCCCTCATCAACCGCATCAGAGAGCACCCTATACACAGTTGATTTGCCTATCTTATATCCTCTCTTTTCCAGTTCATCTATCAGACTCTGGACTGTAGGATGAGTCTTGAGCTCCTTTATAACAGAGTATATGACCTGTTTCTGCCATGTGTTACGCTTCTCACTCATTGTATAGTCCTCCTTCTGGTATTTATCATTTTCTATTAGGAACGCTTCTCTATAAGAGTAAGATAACACATTCCATATATTATTTCCACTATTTTTATAATGTAAGTTTTTCCTGTGATTCAATTCCATATATGAGCATTTGCATGTGATCATATATATCACTGTCTGGTGAAGGTATATAACCTCAGTCCATGCTCTGTCCAGAGAGCGGTCTGGTCGTTGTAGCCAGTTCCCGCAAAGTTCGGAGCAAGGTTCACTCCAACGCGGTTAAACACTGCACCGGACGCCTTTACATATTCCTTCTCGCCCTGAAGCTTTACCACCTTGTCTATCGCACTCTGGGTCAGGGAATCAGGTTTCACATGCACCGGCGTAACAGTGTTGATGAGATCTCCCATGAGCTTTACGCTGTACTGCAGGCTTCTGCCCTCCATGACATAAACTGCATTCTCGTCAAGTCCCTTAGTCCGCATATGCTTGTAAGTGTAATTCGGTATCACCTGCCCCTCATAATAACAGGACACCGCCTCGGAGCCATCCTGGGAAACCGTCATGAACTGGTACACATTCCTCCGGAGATCTGACACTGTGCCATTCTCGATCCTGTGATATTCGCCGAACTGAAATGTGCGCCTGTGTCTCTTGTAGAACTCCACCTGCTCTTCTATTGCCTCCAGATCTTTCTTCCTCATATCGCACAGATTGCACTCATAGCCCAGCACGCCAAATGCCGCCACTCCGAATCTCGTCTCAAGCGGGGTGACTCTGAGTGTCTGGTGATTCGGGCATCCGGACACGTGACTGCTGACTACCGACATAGGATAACCATAGCTGTATCCCGTCTGTATCTCAAGCCTCTCCCTGGCATCCGTGTCATCACTTGCCCATATCTGCGGCATATAGCACAGTATGCCGAGATCGAATCTGTTTCCCCCGGCGGCACATCCCTCAAACAATATCTCAGGGAAACGCTCCGTGAGTCTTCCCATGATGTCGTAGAGTCCAAGCACATATCTGTGTCCAAATTCACTCTGCCTGTCAGGCGGCAGCGTCTGACTGTAGCGGTCAGACATAATCCTGTTCATATCCCACTTAACATACGATATATTGGCAGATGAAAACACATTTGTCATGGCTTCCACTATATGGTCTCTCACATCCTTATTGGTGAGATCCAGAATCATCTGATGACGCCCCTCGGCATGGCTCTGTCCCGGCACTCTGACCGCCCACTCTGGGTGTGCCCTGTAGAGATCACTGTCCTCGTTCACCATCTCCGGCTCTACCCATATGCCAAAGTCAAGTCCAAGTGCATTTATCTTGTCCGCAAGCTGCTTCACTCCGCCCGGAAGCTTGCTGCGGTTCTCCTGCCAGTCTCCAAGTGAGGATGTGTCATTGTCCCTGTGTCCGAACCAGCCGTCATCCATGACGAACAGCTCTATGCCGCACTTCTTTGCCTCTTTTGCAAGCTTCAGCAGCTTCTTCTCATTTATATCAAAGTATGCGGCCTCCCAGCTATTCAGCAGAACAGGCCTCTCCCGGTCCGCCCAGTGGCCTCTGACTATATGTCTTCTGACAAATGCATGCATATGACTGCTGACACCGCCAAATCCTGAATCTGAATATGTCATGACCGCCTCCGGCGACTGGAATGACTGTCCCGGCTCAAGCGCAAATGAAAATCCTTCCGGATTGATGCCGCTGAGTATACGCATACGTCCATATGAATTCTGTTCACAGCTCTCCATATGGTCTCCTGAATATATGAGATTGAAGCCGTAACACTCACCGTGTTCCTCTGAACTGCCGTGCTCAACCACCATGAAGAACGGATTGGCCCTGCTGCCCGAGGTTCCGGTCGACGATGAGACAGACACTCTTCCCTGCCTTACAGGGTGCACTGATCTGTGCATTTCCCTCGCCCAGGCTCCTCCGAAATGTATCATGTCATATTCCTGATACATTCTCATATCAAACTGCATGGACATAAGTCTGTCCACCCGCTCCACGTCATCGCTTTCATTTGTCAGGCGGGCACTTCTGGTTATCACGTCGCAGTCATCCCATGTGACATATATTAGCTCAAGCTTCTGTCTGTAGAATTTGTCCCGGAGGGTTATGGTGAGCTGTGTTACCTCGCCCGCTGTATTCTGTCGCTCATATGCTTGTATGCTCTGCAATCCACCAGCCACACCGCTTCCCACTTCTGTGCCTTGCTGCTCATTTACTGTGTTGAATCTGCCATCTGTCCCCCTATGATATTCCACCGCACACGGAAGTCCTTCAAGCTCATCCCTGCCGTTTTTTATCTCGTATGATTCGTACACAAAGTCGCAGGTCGTACTGCCATTTGCATGGGTCATACAGACAAATGGTTCGCTGACATCCCCCTTGCCGGTTGACGACAGTTCCTGTAGCAGACTTTCTAAGGTAAGTCCACCATCCAGCGCTATGGCATTGCCGGTCTCGAACAGGCTGCGGTCATGTGCCACATCCCAAAGTCCCACAATATTCTGATCTCCGCAGTCCAGACTCCTGCCACCGTAGTACAGGTGCTCAAGGTGTCCATCCGGGCGCACGCACATGGCATACTGCGTCGACTTTGTCTCCAGTATGAATACCTGATGTTCTTCTATATATCTGATCATAGCGGTTCCTCCTATCTAATATGTATCGCCCCCTCGCATAAGCGAGCGGGGCAGGTCGTCGGAACCGATTCCGAGTATGAACTTCGTTCATAGCGGTTCCTCCTATCTAAGATTCGTCATGATCTCCTGCATCCTCTCCTCGGTCAGCTTGTATTTCCTGATGAAGAATACAAGTCCTATGATGAGAAGGACTATCGGAACGACCGTCATCATCATGGAAAGTCCCATGAGAGTTCCTGTGCTCTGCTCTATGACTTCCGATGTTCCATCTGCCGGCTGGATAAGTCCGACCCATTTGATCGCAAGTCCGGCAAAGAACACTGCAACTCCCGATGCAAGCTTTACTACAAATGTCTGCATGGAGCATATGACGCTCTCATCTCTCTGCCCATTCTTGTACTCTCCGTAGTCTATGCTGTCGGCAAGACACACGGTTATCAGCACATTTAGAAGTCCGCTTCCCGCAAATACCAGAAGTCCCGGGATGAACAGAACGTACCAACAAGGCACTCCGCCCACCGTCATACGGGTAACACCGGCAAGGCTGCAGGCAAGCAGCATCACATATCCGACGATCTCATATACTACCGAATGTACAAACAGCTTTCTCTTGGACATCTTCTTTCTAAAGAGCGGGAACAGCATCATAGCAAGTATCTGCGCACCGCCGCCAAATGCGGAGAACAGCGCATATCCGCTCTCACTTCCTATGTCATATGTGAAGAAATATATGAGCAGGTTGCTTGTTATATAGAGTGCAGAGTTTACGAGCACGATGGTGATGACCACCGCCAGAGCCTGGTCATTTGTCACCAGCGAATGGAACATCTCACCTATGCCATGGGACTCCACTACTGTGTCACCCTTCTCCTTTACATTTGCCACGCAAATAGCCTCCGAGATGACGAACACCACTGCAACCAGAAGAGCCCACCACTTGAAGCCGATGCGGTAATCCGTGATCTTCAGCTTGTCCGCCGCCAGGGCTGCGCCGCTGATGGCTGGAACTACTATCATAGTAAGTACAGTAGGGATGGCAGAACCCACGCCCGCGCAGGATCTTGCAAGTGCAGACAGATTCTCCCTCTCCTTGCCCGGCTCAGTGATGGCCGGGATCATGGACCAGTACGGAATATCCATCAACGTGTATGTGATTCCCCACAGGAAATATGTCACTGTCAGAAACACCTTCATCCCACCAGCTCCCATGCTTTCCGGCACGGCGAACATCGCATAGAGGACAACCGCGTTCAGCACGGTTCCCGAGAATATCCACGGTCTGAACCTTCCCCATCTGCTTCTGGTCTTTGCCACCACGATACCCATGATAGGATCGTTAAATGCATCAAACACTCTCGCCACCATCAGCACTGTTCCTATGAACACTGAGCTGACACCAAGCACAGAATTGTAGTAGTACAGTATATAGCTGGCTACCAGCATATACACCATGTCTTTTCCCACGGCCCCTACTCCGTAGGCTATCTTTGTCTTTTTCTGAAGGCCGCCCGCAGGTGCGCCGTTCTGTGTATTATCCTGTGAATTTTCTCCCATATATAACCTCCTTAAAGGCCTAACCTTTTATATCTGCAAGCCTTGTCTCAAGCCACTTGTCAATATCGTCAAATACCTTATCCCTGCACAGCTCATTCAGTATCTCGTGTCTGCAGTCCTCATACAGATAGCATGCCACATTGTGCGAAACTCTCTTGTGGTATAACTCGTAGAGCTTCAGAACATCCCTGCCGTAATGTCCAACAGGATCCCTGTCACCGGACACAAACAGAACCGGCACATTCTTCGGTATTTTCGCTATGTTCCTGTCCTCCTGTATATAGTGGAGTGTATTGAACAGCGTCTCGTAGCCCTTCAGGGTAAATGAGAACTGGCACAGCGGATCATCCACATATGCATCCACGCGCTTCGGGTCACGGCTCACCCAGTCTTTATTCGTCCTCTTTCTCACCTCACCGTCCACGATAGTGGTTTTCGGGATACCCCTGTTGTATGTTCCAAATGCCAACACTTCCATGAGGGTACTTCTGTATCTCTCGCCGTGCTGACTCTTCTCAAGCTCCAACACAAGTCTTCCGATCTGCAGCATATACTCAGGCATGCTTCCAGTTCCCATGCAGATAAAGCCGTCCACACTTGAGCCCTCCGTGTAAGGTGACGGATATTTTGGATCCCAGCCGTAGTCACTCATGTATCGTCTCGCCATAAATGAACCCATGGAGTGTCCCATCAGGAAGAACGGTACTCCTTTGTATGCCTTCTTCAGACTTCTAGTGACTCTATGAAGATCCGCGACTATTGCCTTGCTCGCATCGTAGGCATTCATATATCCAAGTTCATCCATATTTGCCGCCGTGAGTCCATGTCCCAGATGATCATTTCCTGCAACTACGAAGCCTTTCGCAGCAAGATATCTCGCAAATTCGTCGTACCTGTCTATCAGCTCTATCATTCCATGTGATATCTGAAGTATCGCCCGCACCTCGCCCTGTGGCTCCCACACGATGACATGCAGCTTGTCCTTGCCATTTGATGATGGTATAAATGTCTCTTTCTTCTTTACCTTATACATAATTTAACCCTCCATTCTCAGTTCTTCATATCCATCGCCAGTTTTACGACCTCATACGCTCCGTCGTATATTCCATCCAGTTTGTTCCGCTTTATGTTCTCACACATATCTGTGAGTATGCTGTCATCCTGCATGAACAGCTTCATCATCTGTAGAGTGTGCGGTATATCACGGCACTCCAGTGTTCCATCTCCGATCTCCGCCGAGTGTATCGCCCCCCACTGCTCATGCCCGCCAACTCTCTTGATGAACAGCTTTGGAACTGGATAAAAGGCCAGCTCAGACGGCTTCGTTATGAGTACATCACAGCTTCTTATGAGAAGGTTGGTGCAGTACACAGCCTCATATATATTCTCATGGCAAAATGCGTGTATTCCGTACACCTCTTCCTTAAGAGCCTTATCCGCAAATGCTGTGGTGTCGCTCCAGTCATCGAAATGTGTAGTGACAAGGCTCTCCATGGCGGGTATCTCTCTCACCAGCTCTTCCCACACGTTCATGTAGTCGCCCACATTTACATACAGGACCATGTTGCCCTTCTTCACACTGGTAAGCGCCGTCCTGATGATAGCTGCAAATATATCCTTCTGTGCTCCGGCACCTCCTATGGTGAGAAGGAAACGCATCGGTGCCTTTTTCTTTCTTCTCTCTATTCTCCTGTCGCAGTCCTCCTCTATGGCTGCCACCAGCTCATGGTCTATATAGTGTCCAACGTATCTGATTGAATCGCTGGGCATAGGCTTAAGCACCTCGTCGCCCTGCATGCCATTCAGTGTCCTGTATCCGAGGTATGCCGATCTGGTCTGAACCGTGTGAAGGCTTCCCTCCGCAAGGTGGAGCGCCATAGGCCAGTTGTCAGGGATTGCATTCACCACATGTTTCATTCCTGCATGAACCGCCGCCTGAGCCGGCCACACATGTGTAGCCACAAGTGGGATATCCTTTGGAACATTCCTAAACACCGGTGTCATAAGCTCCGCATTCATCTGATCCGAGGCATTGTATGACAGCTTCCTGAAACCCTCATAGTTCATCGGCTCCCACACTGCTTTGTTGAAAACCTTGCTCTTTCCCGATATCCTGGATCCCATGGAATAGAGCTTATTCTGTGCCTCAATAACCTTTCCTCCCGTGGTCTCACTGTAGGAATTGAGATCCATCCAGTACGGCTTGTATCCCAGATGATTCGCTGCAGACGCTATCGCCATGGATATTCTGTAATGTCCGAACCCCATCCTGATATTGCCAACTATGATTCCTTTGTCCCTGTCAAATTCCTCCCGGCCGCCATCCGGTATATCATCACCGACTCCGCCGTCGATCACAATATTGGAGACACCGAGAGTATCTCCAATATACGGATTCTTCACAACTGCAAGAGGATAATCCACGTCACTGTCATCACCGAATCTTTTTACAAATCTCTCTTTGGAGTTCTCCGCCTTTTTGACGACCTGACTGCTCATCCTGTTGCCAAATACAACCTCAGATCTCTTACCCATAACACAACCTCCTGTCTTTTATATATACCGCCCATCTCGCCCCGGTGAATGAAACCGGCCGTGGACATCAATTCCATATAATCACTTCATTCATAGCGATTCCTACTCCTTACAGGATATGCCATCCATAAGTACATCAAGTGTATACTGCACCGCCTCGTCAAATGTAAGTCCCGCGTCTATCAGGACTGTAGTCTCCATATATTTCTCAAGTGTGGCCTCGAACATGGTCTTGATGACTGGAATCGGAATGTTCCTTATAACACCCTCGTCAATTCCGCGCTTCAGGAGTTCTATGGTATTATCCCACTGCTGCTCCATCATTACTCTCACCCTGGCAAATATCCGTGGATATGAATTCTCCAGTTGGTATATCTGCCTCCAGTCCAGCTCGCTGTAGCTGTCCGGCATGGCTATGAGTATCGCCTTTATCTTCTCCACAGTGGTCAGGCGGTCGTCATCCATGACCGCCTGCTCACTTCTCTTGATCTGCTCGTATATATATGTCGCCGTGTCAAAGAACAATGATTCCTTGTCCCTGACGACCTGATATATGGTTTTCTTGCTCACTCCAAGTCGCCTTGCCATATCGTCCATGGTGAATTTGAACCCTTTCTCCCGGAACTCCTCTATGGTCGCCTCATATATCCTCAATTTAAGCTGCTGCTGTGCTTCTCCGTCCATAACTCCCTCCTGTCCATCCGTGTCTGTCAGCTTCCTGTACATACTTCCCGTTCAGGAAACTCAGAAACTATTTTTAGTTTCCCCGTTTCCTTAATAATAACATTTCTTTGTAGATATTGCAACAATAAAAATGTGTTATCTCTATTTATGTATAATTTTTGCACAATCAACACAAATCTCAATTATTGGCCGGCGAATAATTTACAGAGTTCTGACACTCACAATTACATTTCTGCTCAGGCGTACCATCTGCCATATAGCAACAATAAAAAATACGGCATCTCCCAAAGCGGAAATGCCGTATAGTACATCATATATGTTCAGTTGGAATCGCGATTTTCCCGAAAAATATTTCTAGATATAATATTTCTGTCTTTGTATCACTCCTATGGCTGCTCCACATCAAGCACATACAGCTCATGGAGTGCTCTCGTACAGGCTATATAGTGCGCATGTCTTGTGACCATGCTTCCGTCGTAGGTTCCGTCCGTCATGACGTACACTGCATCGAACTCCATTCCCTTTGCAAGGAACTTTGGAAGTACAACCACACCGCCCGCATAGACAACCGACTGATTGGTGATGAGCGTCACCTCGGTGTACTCCGAAAGCTGCTTGTACACTTCGTAGGCATCAGCCTCGTCATTTGTCAGGATAGCTATGTTGTCGTAGGCGTCCATGTCTCCGTAGCTCAGCTTGTCATTTATGAACTCCACAGCTTCATCCAGTGACTCACACTGTATCTCCTCAGGCACCCTGCCGTGTCTCTCCACAGTGTTGCCGCCTACGCCCTCTCCGCCAAGTATACCGTTGCAGAACTCGGTGATCTCCGCCGTGGATCTGTACGACGCGAACAGCTCCTTGAGCTCATAGCCGCCCTGTCCGTTCCTCTTTGCAAATATCTTCGTCAGAACATCCACAACAGTCTCCTCAGGATCATAGAAGAGCACCTGATACCTGTCGCCGAGGATAGTCTTCTTGCAGCCAAACACCCTGTCTATCACCGCATACTGGAATATATTGTAATCCTGCATCTCATCTATGACGAGGTGCTTGATATTGTTGTAGGAATGACATCCGTAGAAATACACCTGCAGGTAAAGTATAGGAAGGATATCCTCATAGCATATCTTTCCATATTCATTTCTGTACTCCGATATACCCGGATATTTCTTCTCCATCTCCGCCAGGAATCCAACATACAGCTCAACCAGATTCCTCTCTGCAAATAAATTTACCATCTGCTTCTGTATCTGCCTTGCCAGATTACGCTTCTTCTCGTCCGGGAACTCCTTTGGTGAATTATCCTCCACCCTGTCTACTATGAAGTATGCTATGTTCTCGAATCTCTCATACACAGGCTTTCTTGCAAATCTTCCATTGAACATGGCAGCTATATCCTCGCCTGTATACTCCACCTTCTGATAGTGGAAATTTCTGAACTTTATACCTGACACATACCTGTCCAGATACTCATTGAAACTGTCGTAGAAAGAGATGGACGACTTGACCTTGATATTTCTCATCCTCTGGTTGTCCTGATCGCCGCTGTCTATAATGAACTCCGACTGATCCAGCTTGCTCTCATATTCCTCCTCTATGAAAAGAAGCTCCTCAAGCAGACTGTCAAATTCCTTCTCAGGCACACTGTTCTCCTCGAGCTCCGGGAGAACCTCTGATATATAATCGCCAAATATACTGTTTGGAGACAGTATCATGACATTGTCACTCTCAAGTGTCTTGTAGTTGTACAACAGCCACGCCAGTCTGTGCATGGCGATGACCGTCTTACCGCTTCCGGCGCGGCCGTCCACTATAAGGTTATATGCCGTGCGGTTTCTTATGATCGCATCCTGCTCCTTCTGTATGGTAGCCACCACATTTTTCATCTTCACACCACTGTTGCCGCCAAGGGCCTCCAGCAATATGGCGTCGTTGATGTTGGAGTCAGTATCCACCGCGTCTTTAAGTCTGCCATTTGACACCAGAAACTGTTTCTTCTCCACTATGTCTCCAGAAAACTCGTCATCTTCCATGTCATCCACATGGACATTGTAGGATGCCGGGCCCTTTTCATAAGCATAATACATAGAGGATACAGGTGCTCTCCAGTCGTACACAAGCTGCTGCCCATTCATATCTGACTGATAACCGCTCATACCCACATATACCGGGAGATACTCTTCATCATCTTTATATTTGAATACAAATTTGCCAAAGTACGGCACCTTCTTCTGGTGCTCATACACCTCCAGGCGCTTCGCAGCTCTTCTGAGGAATGCCTCATCATTGTTCACCGACTGCATGTTCTGCAGGAACTCCTCGTCGTCCATGTCTCCATGGCTGTCACGCATGTACTTCTTCTGTTCCTTTATATTGTCCTTTCCAAGCTCCATGGAGCCCTCAGTTATACTGATGCTGTAGTCGAGCTCCATCTCCACATTGTCAAAATAATCCTCTTCATCCTCCATCGTGGAGATCTTGTATTTTCCCAAATCCTTATTTTCTGCCATCTTATCTGCCTTTCACTATTTTACCTTTACGCGCTGTACACTGCTCCAGCCGCCATAAATGGTCTTGCCGCCAACTCTTCTGTAGGTTCTCATCCTCACATAATAATATTTTCCTGAGAACAGAGAGCTTATCCTGCGTCTAAGTTTTGTGGACTTATTTATCGTTGCCACCTTATATCTGTCAAATTTCGACGATGTACTGTACTGGATCTGATACCCGCTGACATACCTGACCTTGTTCCATGTTACTTCCATCGTCTTTCTGGAATTTGATCTGACCGTTTTCGCCTTGCATCCCGGCATCCTGTACAACCTGACCCCCGCAGTATCATACGAGCTTGCAGAAGTACCCTTGAACGCCTTGACCGTGTATGTATAGTTTCTGTAATTAGTCACATTCTTATCGACAAATGTGAGCGTTCCCGCTGACAGCACCTTGTACTGCTTCCATCCGTTCTGCCCCGGTGCCTTGCGGTATATTTTGTATCCACTCGCGCCCTTTACTTTGTTCCAGGATACCTTCACGCCGGAATATGCATTCTTCACGTTGTACTTCGGCTGGGTAAGTCTGACCAGTGCCTTTGTAGCCGCCGGCTGTCCCTCGGCCGTGCCGTTCACGCCCCTCACCGCATATCTGTATCTGATTCCAGCCGCCGCAGTCTTGTCAGTGTATGTTCTGACTCCTGAACCTTTTATCTCAGCTATACATTTGTATGCGCTTGTCGCAGTTTTCCTGTATATCTTATACCCACTTGCATTATCCGCCGAAGTCCACGACAGTCTCAGTCCATCCTTCGCATTTCCAAGACTTTCCACCGCACAGGTTCCAACCTTTGTCTCCGGATGTTTTCCGCCAAATGTATTAGCAAAATAATCCGCCATGTATGGACAACCGTAACCGTAGTATTTATCCTTTCCCGCTGTTCCCAGATCCACGGAATATGATATCAGTCTGCTCTTCAACTGACTACTGTCAAGCTCCGGCTCTGCCATCTTCACATAAGCTGCTGCAGCCGATATGTGAGGTGCCGCCATGGATGTTCCTGTACTGACATGTCCGTGATCCGTTCCGGTCTTCCACGCCGATGTTATATAAGTTCCCGGAGCAGAAAAATCCACCGCATCACCATAGTAGGAATATGCATCGTCAAACTCTACCGTATCTGCAGCAATCCTGTCTGCTGTCTCCTCCGTTCCAGCCTTCTGCATAAGCCCCGACACTGTTATCACATCACTGCTGTCCGCAGGATATGACACACCTTCCACGTCGCTGATCTCCCAGTTGTTCACAGTGCTGTTCGTATTGCCTGCTGCCACACACATGATGACGCCATCTTCTTTTGCACTTTTTAACAATTCGTCAAGCATCGACCTGGTGTTGTCACTTGCATTTTTACCATAGAAGCAGAAGCTCATATTGATCACGTCCGCACCGCTGTCAAGCGCAGCCATGATTCCCTGCTGTACCGTTGACACTGTGGTTGCTCCCTGGCTTGTGAAACATTTGATGATCGTGAGCTGGACATTGTCCGGTGTCGCATCCGCTATTATACCCGCCACATGACTTCCATGTCCCATGTTGTCTCCGTAGTCGCTCCGGTCTTCGCCCTCGCAGCAGTTCATACTTCCTTCCTCATTTATCCTGCCTTCAAACAGAGTATCCGAGGAATTAACTCCGGTATCTATGACCGCCACATTTACCTTAGCATCCAGCTTGTACTCTGACACCTCCGCCTTGAGCCTGTCCATTCCCATGTACCTTGTGCCCCAGCTTACAGCCTTATATGTCTCCGATGCGGCAAGCATGGCATCAACGTTCCGCTGTGCAGCATACGAATTTGAATCCAAATCTGAATCCGCCAGCACATCTTCTGAATATATGACCTGATCAAGCATACATTTGTCAGGCTCGTACTCTTCCTGAAGCTTTTCGTATGCCTGTTTCGTCGCTTCCTCGGTATCGTAGCCAAGCACATAGTAATCGTATTTGTCATAACAGATGACTGTTGTCGCGCCATAGGTCTCCGGCACTTCATCTGTATACAATATGATCCTGCGAAGACTGTATATGTCGGCTGACTCACTGCTGTACATTGCCGTGGCGTCGACATCCGCTCCCCTATCCATCACATCGGCCGAGTTTACCACATCAGCTTCGTCCATGGAATCTCTAAGCTCTGACACACTGGTTACGTATTCTACATTTTCATAATCCTGCGCGTACACCTTGGTATATGTGCCAGGCGCTGCCAGCCCACCTGCCAGCACCACACAGGCAATCAAGTACGACCACCTTTTCCTTCTCACCTATATTCCTCCTGTATATAAAAACAGCTCTTTAAACCACATAGTTATCTTTTAGTATAACATAAATGTGCCGCAGATGGTGAGTAATATCTGTAACCCAAAGCCTCCACAGCACATATTTTATATCAGAGGTATATAAACCTCTGACAACACAATACGGAGGTAAAGTAATGGCAACATTCACTAATCAGGCAACTCTGTCCTACAACGGAGGATCCACCAATTCCAATATCATAACTGGAGAAATAATTGAAGTCCTCACAGTCTCCAAGACGGCTGTGGTGGACACCTACCGAACACCGGATAAGATCACGTATGTGATAAGTCTCATCAATTCCGGAACTACCACACTCACAGGTCTGTCTCTCACAGATAATCTGGGAGCATATGCAGTGGGAAATACAACAGTATATCCTCTCACATATATTCCGGATTCCATCAGATACTACACCAATGGAACTCTGGTAGCCGCTCCGGCTGTCGGTGCTGCAGCTCCGCTGACACTCACTGGAATCTCCGTTCCAGCGGGCGGAAATGCTACTATTATATATGAGACAACAACAAATGAATTTACACCTAGAGGCAATGAGGATTCCGTGACCAACACTGTTACAGTAACCGGCGCAGGACTTACCAACGCAGTCACTGCAACTGAGTCGATTTCCCCTGTTGCAGCCCCCGATCTCGCCATCACAAAGTCTGTGAGTCCTAGCATAGTTGCAGAGAATGGTCAGATCACTTACACCTTCCTTATAGAGAACTACGGCAACACCGAGGCATCCGCAAGTGACAACGTCATCATCACAGATACCTTCAATCCGATCCTCACCGGAATCACTGTGACCTACAATGGAAATGCATGGACAGCGCCAGCCAGCTACACCTACAATGAAGCAACAGGCGAGTTCGCAACAGTTGCCGGACAGATCACTGTTCCAGCAGCAACATTCACACAGAATACAGCCACGGGAGTCATCACCACAACGCCGGGAACGGCAACCGTGACTGTCACAGGAACCATCTAGCTGGCATAAGCTTGTCCGGGTCGACAACCTGACAGCTTTGGGAACATTTCCCACAAAATAGCAAAAAAAGAAAATTTTGTGCTCAAACTCCCGGATTCCCACTGAAAAGATACACAACTTCTAATCCATGTATCCTTTCCAGGGATTCGGGGGATTTACAGCACAAAATTTTCTCTTTTTTTCATAATACCTGAACACAGCCTGACACATCACTCCACATTCTTGAGCGCCTCGTCCATAGGAATCTTCTTTATCCTCTTCATCTGCAACAGTGAGATCACCAGATAGCCGGTAAAGCTGAGCACGAACATGAGTGGGAATATCCATGGTGCCATGTATATCGGCATCCAGCCGCTTAGCATATCTATCAGCATTGCCCTGTATATCACCTTGATCGACAGGTAACTGAGCAGTATATCGAGCAGCGTCACCACCGCAACCATGACAGTTGTGGATGACAGATACAGCTTACTGATCTCCTTTGTGTCATATCCCAGTATCTTAACCATGGATATGGACACCGTGTTCTTCTCCACTATTAGTTTTGTGAGCAGATATACGAGAAGCATGAACATAACAAGTGAAAATACAACCACTATGTAGAACATACCTCCCATGGACTTGGTTAGCTGTCTGGACACCTTTATCATGTCATCCTTTGTGATCTCTGACACTACATGATCCTCTATATCGGTCAGCTTGTCATTCGAGAAATAGCCGGTGAAGTAATCCTCGTCCTTGTCAAATATTTCTCTGAAATCACCCTCTGTCACGAACACCGCAAGGGCTGCCGGATACACCACAGAACCCGTCACCTTAAGATCATATGTGTCATCAGTATAGCTCTCCTTGAGCTCAAGTTTGTCGCCATCAACTATCTCATATTTGTCTGCGTAGCTGTCAGATACCAGCACATCTCCGTCGTCCAGCTTAACCGGGAAATATTTACTGTCCGAGTGTATTCCATACACCATGATCTCATCATCTATATCTCCGGTCGTCCTTAGCGCCTTCATACAGTAGGTTTCCGCATTATTATTTGCCGTCTCCACCTGTGAATCCAGAACATACTGGTGGTCAGCTACCATATTATCCAATATGTCATTCTGATAGTGCTTCAGCATAGGATTCAACATAAGTCCGAACATCAGCAGAACCTGTGCGAAGTAAATTCCAAGAAGCATGACCACATATCCTGGAATGTTCTGAAGTATGACACGGGTCTTGAACCTTGTCATGAACTTCCAGTGAGGCAGCTTCACCGCCTTCTTTCTCTTTGATCTGCTGAGATCATGCCTCAGGAACCTCAGTGGTGAGAGCTTCAGTTTGCTGTTTACCACTAACAGGTTCACAACGATCATGATTATAAGAGGTATGACTGTGGTAAGCACAAATGCATCGGCATTCCAATACGTCACATACTTAGTGAGGGAATAGCTTCCATAGTAAAGCTGCGCACCCATATCCTTAAATACCGAATAGCCCAGCACGTTTCCCACCACTGATGCCACAAATGTAACTATGACAGGAAGTGATATGTAGTGAATAAGCAGCTCGCTCTTCGTATATCCTGAAGCCCTCAATGTTCCAATAACCGACGCTTCCTTTGTCAGAGTGTTGCTGATGGTTACCGCAAATATAAATGCAAGTATAACTATGACGATGTATTCAAACCATTTCATCATATTTGTATCACTGCCAATATCATTCCCTGCAAAGTTGATCGCCTGGTTCTGATACCTTGGAATGTAGTTCTCCACCATAATGCCGTTCATGACCGCCTGTGTATACACAATCTCAAGAAGGTCATCCGCCAGCTTTTTCTCATCGTTCTCCTCATCCGGCATTCCATCATCGTACATCCATGAATACGACCAGGTCTTATTTTTCTCTGGAAGATCATCAAATTCCTCATTTGACACAACCGCAATTCCGAATATCGTGGCATCAAACATGGTATCATTGTTGTTCTGGAACATGGTACTGTAGTCGGAGAGTGCCACAAATCCGCACACGCTGTATACCTTGTCACCCGCTTTTATATCATCACCGATCTCTATATCGTTGTTCACCGCATACATTCTGTCAATGGCGATCTCATCAGTTCCTACAGGAAATTCACCATCCATCAGGCACATTTTATTTACATCGTGTCTTGGTGCGAATATCCTCAGTGTCCTTCCCCCATCATCTGCAGCATCATTTACAGAATTCACCGTGTCATCTTTTGTCTCTGCATTGCCTTCCACATTACCACTATTGCCATCAGAGTCTGATCCGATTTTACTCATAGGCAGTTCATAATACGACATATCATAGAGCTTCACGCCCTCATCCTCTATATTGCCCTTCATATTGTCTGACGCCTCATCCGACAGATCAAAATGTCCATCCTCCACGTTGTATTTGTCAAATGTATTGTCGTAGGTTTTCTTCATGCTCTCACCTGCAACCATGAAGCCCGACACCATTCCCGTCGTGATGACCATGAACAGGAATATGACTATATATTTTCCAAGCTCTTCCTTCAGTTCTTTTGGAATTCTTCTCCACAATGGATTTCTCATAACAGATCCCCTTTCCTATTGAACATCTACCCTGTCTGCCCAATTACCAGTCAAGCTCTACAGCGGATATCTTGTTCTCATTTACAATGTTGCGTCTTATCATGCCGTCCCTGAGCTTCACAGTCCGGTCCGCCATATTCTTGATGGCATCATTGTGGGTGACCATGATTATTGTGTTGCCATACTTCTGGTTCACATCCTCTATGAGCTTAAGTATCTCCTTGGAAGTGTTGTAGTCAAGGGCACCTGTCGGCTCATCACAGAGAAGTATATCAGGATTCTTCACGATTGCCCTTCCAATCGAGGTCCTCTGCTGCTGTCCACCCGACAGCTGATTTGGGAGCTTATGTCTGTGCTCATAAAGCCCCAGAGTCTTTAACAGATCATCAACATCAAAAGGATTATCACTAAGGTATGCTCCAACCTCCACATTCTCCTTTACATTGAGATTAGGTATGAGATTATACATCTGGAATACATAACCGAGATGCTTTCTCCTGTATCTGGTCAGTGTCTTCTCATCCATATCCCCTGTCTTCTCTCCATCTATGGAGATATAACCGGAATCCGGGCTGTCGATCCCACCTATGATATTGAGCAGAGTTGACTTGCCAGACCCCGATGGGCCAAGCAGCACACAGAACTCTCCCTTTGCGACCTCAAAATCAATTCCTCTAAGTACCTCAGTTCGGTTATCCCCTGAACCGAAGCTTTTCTTTATCCCACTTATCTTCAAAAAACTGTTGTCTCCCATGATTCTCTCCTTTTCCACATTTTATATTCTCCATAAACGCATCGCATAGCTCTCATGCCGTACGTTAATATTTAAACATATGATTATATGTTCATATATTTATTAACACATATGTAGGCTCTGTGTCAACTATATTAGTGATAAATAATATCAAGTATTCTTTTATACACATTTACAGGAGCATTTGGGGATATCCCAGAAAAAAAGAGAAAACCACATTCACATCATATTGATCTGCCTGCTGTTTTCTCTTTTTTACATCTGATTCCACACATGTGGCGATCAGAATCTATATTCTCTTATCTCACAGTTCTTTATGCCAAATGCTGCGAATTCCTCATTTGTCATATCATTGAAATACGACTGTACTATTCTTGATATTCCATTGTGGGCAACCAGAAGATATGTCTTACCGGAATCTTCCGACTCAGCCTTAAGCTCATCTAACAAATTGTACACCCTCTGACACAGATGAACCATGGTCTCTCCACCCTCATAGTGATCCAGAAAATGCGTCTTCGCCTTGGCGAATATAGCGCCGTTTCTGGCTGTTCCCTCGTATTTGCCAAAACACTGCTCACGGAGTCTCTCCTCGGCTCTCATAGGAATTCCTGTTATCTCGGATATATGTCTTGCCGTCTCCGAAGCCCTGACCAGAGGCGAATACAGGATCTCATCTATGTGATAATCTCCATTCTTTATCATCTCACCAAGCTGCTCCGCCTGCTGATGTCCAAGCTCTGTGAGTTCAATATCCGTGGCTCCACATATCTTGTTTTCCACATTCCACACGGTCTGCCCATGGCGGGTGAAGAACAGTCTTGGGCCAAACTTCTCAACAAGCACCGCCTTTGCATCGTCATATCCCTGTGTTATCCTCTTCTCAACACCTTCAGGCGAAAAGTCAAGCATGCCATCTATGGCACCACCAAGAGGAATGGACGGATATATATGTATCATCTCTGCATCATCGTATCTGTCGGTCTTCCTCTCATCGAGATGCACCACGACAAATTTTCTGTAGCCCTCATCATAAAGAGGCTGTATTGGCACATTATCTCCCCCAAGGAAGAAGCCTCCATCATAATACTTTGTCTTGTCTATCGTCTCCATAGGGAATATGACCGGTATGGCTGAAGAAGCAAGAAGTATACGTTCTATCTCCTCCGGTTCCATGCCTGACAGCTGGAATCTCTCAGGAGTAGGCTTGCCCTCCACATTGAGACATGTAGCATAACAGCTCATGTCACTGTTCGACACACCATCAAGTACTGGTGAATTCTCCAGTATGTCCATAAGTCCTTCTCTGGAGAAGAAGCCATCCTTTATCCTCATGCCTTTTGCCACAGCATCCAGTCCTATGCACTCTATTGCACTCTGTATGACTGGATTGTCTATGGTCGTGAGCTTCTCCTTGATGGACTCAAACCATTTGTTCCTGTTGTCCTCGTCTATATCCTTGTTGGACAGTATCCTGTCGTTGGTTATGTCGTACCACATCTGTGTAGCCTTATCCAGATCACCACACGCATACAGTGCCGCGTTCAGCGCACCGACCGAGCTTCCTGACACCGCCTTTATATCGATCACATCTCTGTACTCCTCAAGAGCCTTCCACACTCCGATCTCATAGGAGCCACGGCCACCACCGCCACCGAGCACCAGACCGTATCCTTCCTTAACCGGCACATCCGGCTGCCCGTCCTGACCGCCCAGTTCCGTGTAATGCATCTGCTTCTTCTGCGATATAGTCTCCTCTATCGCCTTATGAAGCTCCCCGGCCTTTTCCTTTATCTCCTCTGTTCTCTCCTGAAGCTCCTGTATAACCTTTTCTTTATCCATATATTAATCCCCCTTACTATTCCATAATAAAGCTGCTCTATCCAATATTGTCATCTGATATATCCACCAATTATGATCATATGTGTGTTTCATTTTAACATGTCAGCAACTATACCCACAACCTTATACTCACTATATTCAGAAGCTTTACCATTTATAGAACATTTATTTACGCTTTATATATTATTTCTTTTATGAACATATTTCTTTAACATCCGATACACAGAATGTACACAGTACCATCTTATTATATATACAGATTGATGAGGACAGCAGATGTGCGACATGCCCAGGCAGCACCAGCGTATCTGCCGTCACTCAAACTAACAACAATCCAATTTAGATAGATGGGAGGCCGGATACCTCACAAGTCCGGTCACAACACCTAAAACCTTCCTTTATAACTTTATAAAAAAGACGGATATCAGACAATGAAACTTTTACCCATTTTCCATTTCTGACATCCGTCTTTTTGTATATATCAATTATTCTACAAGTATTTGTACAAGGCACTGCCACTCTCAGCCCTGCCGATCATGCTAAGTGCGATCCTGTCTCATGGTGTACCACCATTTGAAAACTGCACTTCCTATGATTATCACATATCCTATAATGCTCAGCATGTCAGGGATCTGATCCAGGAATACAAATCCCAATATAGCCGCAAATATGACCTGACTGTAGTCAAATACCGATATCTCCCTGGCTGGAGCCTTCTGGTATGCTGCGGTTATACTGAACTGTCCACCAGCCGCCGCAAGTCCGGCACAGAGCAGGCACACAATCTGCTGCCATGTCATAGGTGCGTGGTCCAATATGATAAATGGAAGCGTCACCAGACATGAGAATACAGAGAAACACATGACTATGACCGGTCCGCGCTCCCCCTGTTTTCCAAGCTTTCTCACATAGGTGTAGGCTATTCCTGCCCCAAGGCCGCCTGCCACACCAACCATGGCATACAGAAAATCCATATGAAACGAAGGCTTCACAACGAACAATGCACCAGCGAAAGCCAGCACAACAGATGCCCACTCTACTCGGTTTGCCCGTTCCTTCAACACAAAGTATGATGCGATGATAGCAAAGAACGGGGAAAGCTTGTTGAGGATATTGGCATCCGCTATGTTGAGCTTGTCGATTGCATAAAAATTGCAGATAAGTCCTGTCGTTCCACATATGCTTCTCGCCGCGATTCCCGGCCAGCTGCTCTTCTTTATCTTGAATTTCTCCTCAGTCCTCATGAGCATGGCAATGGCCACAACAGCGGCCACTGCATTTCTAAAGAATGCCTTCTGCATAGTTGGCAGATCTCCAGACAGTCTCACGAAGAAGGTCATCAGTGAGAAAAAGAACCCTGCCATGATTATGAACAGGATTCCCTTATATTTATCTTTTATTACCAGTCTTTTTGCCATTTGATCAACTCCCGATAATGATAAAATGCCGCCAGGTCCCGCAGCACTTTATCTATTTGAAAGCATCATCCTTGAGCCCATGCTCATACAGATACTGCTCCCACAGACTGTAATACTGCGCCTGCAAATGTATGTCATCCCAGGTATAGTCCTTTACAAGACCACCCTTGCCATCGTCCACAACCGTATTCATATCCAGATAGAAAAGCTTTATTCCATCAGCATATGCAGCTATGGCACCATTCTTGTCATCGATATTGTCATTGTTCACAATATCGTGGCTTGCCGAATAGTCGCTGGATACATGCATGCAGCCCATCATAAAGATCACTGCGTCCGGCTGAAGCGCCTGTATCTGGGCCACCGCATCGATATATGTGGATGCGTATGTCTCCGTATTGTAACCCGCCTCATTTATGCCGAGCATGATGTATATCTTTTTGAATTGTTTGCTCTTAAGCAGCTCTGTGAGTGTCTTTGTTCCATTTGAGGCGATCTTCTCACCCATCAGTCCAAATGAAGTAAGGCCCTCCATATATGCAAATTCTGCATTGTCCAGTCCGGAATACAACGCCAGTCCTTCCACTCTGGAATCACCTATGAACAGAGCATCGTCAAAATAAGACTTGTCAACCTTTATATATGGGTACTGGGTCTCAAGAGCGATCTGTGTGAGATCTCTGTAGCAGCTATTTCTTGCCTTTCTCTTCTTAACCTTCTTGTATTGAGTCTGTCTTGTCACCGGAGCAGCCGAACCGCCTGTATCTATGGTTGCTTTTTCCGTAGTTGCCTTTTCGGTGGTCGCTTTCTCTGTAGATTTCTCTGTTGTCTTCTCCGTGGATGCATTCTCAGAAGTCTGCTTCTCCGTGGATTTCACCTCCGTTGTCTGCTCCTCTGCAGCCGCACTGCCCGTGGACTCCGACGTCAGCTCGCTCTTTCCCGGAGCATCAGTGCTTGTTGCGTCAGTTCCGGTTGCCACCCTCTCATCAAGCAGCACAGTCTGGGCCATAGGATGATGAAAGCTGACATCCCATTTATACACGCCAAGCGCAGCTCCCACATAACCGCCTGCGGTAACTATCACGCCGGATATTATGAGTATCGAGAACAGTGGACAGCCTTTTATCATTTGCCATAATTTCTTCATCTGCCCACCTCCTAAAATCTAAAATAAAGGAATGGATTGGAGCCACCCTTTGCTATCTGATATACACAGAACCAGAACAGTGCGAGCATTATAAGCTTGCATACCCAGTTCTTGTAGAATTTCTCTATGAGCTTTCTAGGCCACGGTGTACAGAAGATCACGCAGATCAGCAGCAGCCACCAGTATGTGTGTCCCAGCATGATCAGCTTGTCCATGGCATGTGTGGTGACTGATCCCTCTATGTTCATGCCAAACATTCTCTTCAGGTACAGTCCCAGAAGCTTCAGATCAGATATGTTAAATATTGTCCATGATATCGGTATCAGGAAGAACATGTACACATGGCCAAGAACCTTCACCTTGTCAAATACCTTGCCAAGGAACAGCTTCTCCATGAGAAGGAACACGAACAGGAACAAGCCCCATATCAGGAAATTCCAGTCCGCACCATGCCACAATCCGGTAAACATCCACACAGTGAACATGGCAAGTATCATTCTGAGCTTTCCCTTTCGGTTGCCGCCCATCGGTATGTACACATACTCTCTGAACCAGCGTCCGAGTGTAACATGCCAGCGTCTCCAGAAATCTGTGAGGGAATGTGCCATATAAGGATCGACAAAGTTCTCCGGTATCCTGAAGCCAAGTATAAGGCCAATTCCTATTGCCATCACGGAATAACCCATGAAATCAAACAGGAGCTGGAATGAATATCCCCATGAACCAAGCCATGCGGTCACAGTGTTTATTCCATAAGGGCCAACCGTCTGCACATCGTTCCACAGACTGGCTATCTTATTTGCCAGAAGCACCTTGTACGCAAGTCCCAATACGAACAGTGTCGCACCGCGCTCTATATCGTCCGCCTTGACCTCTCTGTGATCCAGCTCAGGCTTCACCTCATCGTAGTTGACTATAGGGCCGGCTATGAGCTGAGGGAACATGCTCACATATGTTCCGAACTTGATTATACTCTTGTCCGCCTGATACTTGAGCCTGTACACGTCAAATATATACGATGTTATCTGGAACGTATAGAAGCTTATTCCAAGCGGCAGTGTGATCGCCACGCTATCAAATATCTTTGTTCCCGCTGCAGTGTTTATTATCTCTATAAAGAAGTTGATATATTTGAATATGAACAACATTCCAAAATCAAACACCATAGCCACCGCCAGCCAGCAGTTTCTCTCAAATGAACAGTCGATCTCCGAATATACTTCTATATCATAAAAACGCTTGATTCGTCTTGCCACCGAATAGTTAAATATAATAGAAAACATCATCAAGAACACGTATATGGGTTCGCCATACGCGTAGAACACAAGGCTGCCTAAAAGCAGTACAACATTCCTGTACTTCGGCTTTGTCACAAAATAGATAAGCAAAAATAAAGGCAGGAATCTAAATAAGAACTCCATGCTCGAAAAAACCATAATATACTCCTTAAATAAATACTCAGTCCAGTGTGAGTATAAATACTTTTACCACTTATGTCAACCGACACTAATCCTATTTTTTCTTAAAAAAACTATTGTTTTCGACATATTTTCTCACCACCACAACATATGGTACTTCGCCCATATCCACGCCCCTATTAACATAAAAAATGCGTGATCCATATTTCATGAATCACGCATTTTTTCTCTATTCTATATATGATCATATTAAGATCTTATGATATGACACATATCCCTATGCCATGTCTCAACCTCATCTTACAGATAATCAAGTGGGTTGACATATGAGCCATTCAGGAATACTGAGAAGTGGCAATGTGTACCTGTTGAATATCCTGTTGAACCTGCGTACGCAATGGTCTGTCCCTGTGAAACCACATCGCCAACGCTTACTGCAAGTGATGAGTTGTGAAGGTACATCGTCACAAATCCATTACCGTGATCTATCATAACGTAGTTACCACCACTCTCGCCCCACTCGGCTACCGTTACAACACCTGCATCAGCCGCTGCGATAGGCACTCCGTATGAACATCCTATATCTATACCCATATGATTGGAGCTTGCTCCTGCTGTCGGTGACTCTCTAGGTCCGAAGTAGTCTGTGATAGGTCCTGATACAGGCCATATGAACTGACCTGAACCGGTTGTTGAACCGCCATTGTTACTTCCACTGTTGTCGCTGTCACTGCCTGAGTTATCGCTTCCACCGTTGTTATCCTGCTGCTGTTGTTCAGCTTCTCTCTGCTTACGCTCCTCCTCCAGTCTCTGCTGTTCCTGACGCGCAAGCTCTGCCAGCTTGTCATCCAGCTCTGACTCCTGCTTTGCGTATTCAGCCGCAAGAGCTTTCTGCATCTCAACATCATCACTGTACTTGTTGATCTCCGCATTCTTCTGGCTTATAACATCATCGAGGTCTGCCTGCTTGGTCTCCAGGTCTGCCTTTACCTTCTCTACATCCGCCAGATCATCCTTGAGTGTCTGCTGATACTCTGCTATGTCATTCTTAGTCTTTACCAGCTTGTTGAGCTGCTTCTGGTCATATGTGCTGAGCTGATCAACATACTCAGACTTGTTAAGACTATCCTCAAATGAAGCCGATGACATAAGTGCATCTATGTAAGCAACATCGCCCTCCTCGTAGAGGTACTGTATCCTCTTCTTCATCGCCTCATACTGATTATCCTCACTGACCTGAGCCTCTGCAAGCTTTGTCTGAGTCTCATCTATCTCATTCTGAAGATCCTCAGCCTGCTGTTTCTTCTCCACGATCTGTGTGCTTATATCTGTGGCCTGCTTATCGAGCTCATTTACAGCCGCTGTAAGCTTGTCTACCTTCTTCTGATACTTCTCTGCGTTTGCATTCGCCTCTTCCTGAGCCTGCTGAGCCTCTTCCTTCTGCTGCTCAACATCCTCCTTGGTCTCCTCAGCATGCACGCTGAACACAGGAGCCGCAAATATGGATGTAAACGACATGAGCAGTGCTCCTGTAGTAACCACTGCCACCTGCATACCTTTCTTCTTTATCTTGTATAAATCTATTCTCATCATTCATGCCTCCTAATCGCATTTCATAATGTTATTATCTTTTTGCCCTACTTATCAGCATTATAACACATATTGTTCCTAAAAAAGTAATAACAATTTGTGAATTTTTTGTGCATTGCTCTGACCGCATTTAACACTACACTCTCAGGTGCTTTCTTGTGGTAAGAATACTTCCTACCAGACCAACACCGATACCGAGCACAAGTCCGACCGGTACCATAGTCCTGAACAGATCCTGCTGGCTCACAAATGCGAACAGCGTTGTGACAACCTTGAACCTTCCGGCAACGTATGTCAGTATCTTATCGTACATGTAGTACAGAAGGACCAGAGGTATAGCCGAACCGACCGCGCCTATGATCACACCCTCTATGATGAACGGTGCTCTTACAAATACATTTGTCGCACCGATCAGCTTCATGATCCCTATCTCTTCCTTTCGCACTGTGATACCTATGGTGATCGTGTTACTTATAAGGAATATAGATACCAGCATCAGTATCACAACTATTCCTATGGATGCATATCCCACAAGGGATGACAGTGTCGTGATGCTGTCCGCAGTCACGTCAGAACTCTTTACCTTTCTGACTCCTGAAAGGCCCTGGGCAAATGCCACGAACTCCGGCTGTCTTGATACATCCTTGAGCGTGATCTCATATGACGCAGCATTCTTTAACGGGTTATCTCCGCCAAATGCATTCTTTGCAACCTGTGGATCATCGTAGTTCTGATCTGCAAACTTGTCCCATGCCTCATCGGCTGAGATGAAATCCATCGTCTCAACATAATCGACCGTTCTTATCTGTTCACCTATGAGCTGTATGGTCTCATCTGACGCATCCTCGTCGAAGAATACAGATATGGTGACTGTCTTCTCAAGCTCCTGCATACCTGACTGGAAGTTTACAACCACCGCATATATGATTC